>Ga0302206_1000025_pt1 | contig 73444 bp, 61 predicted proteins | sample II_Fen_E2_1_FD_194581 | JGI IMG/M metagenome (GOLD analysis project Ga0302206, IMG submission 194581) | Peat permafrost microbial communities from Stordalen Mire near Abisko, Sweden - II_Fen_E2_1 | ecosystem: Environmental > Terrestrial > Soil > Wetlands > Permafrost | place: Sweden: Abisko...
TCGACAAAACGCCATTGCAAAAATTGCTCAATGTGAAAGAGAAAATTCAAATCGTCGAAAATCAAGAAGTCAAAGAACTTTTGTTGTTTTAGTTAAATCTATTAACAATTTAATGCATCAACAGTAAGGATAAAAGAAAAAACATACAGAGAATACAAAATAGTAAAATCTATGCTAGCAATAGAAACATTTTTAAAAGAGATAGAAAGATATATACCTGCAGATCGTATGTACACAGATGATCTGCGATTACTTGCCTGGGGGACCGATGCAGGGTTTTATCGGTTTATACCAAAAGTCGTCATTCATTCGGCAAACGAAAAGGAAATTACGGAAATCCTTAAAGCTGCCGACAAATATAAACTTCCTGTTACATTTCGTGCTGCCGGAACCAGTTTATCGGGACAAGCAATCAGCAATTCCATTCTGGTTGTCGCAGGAAAAAACTGGGAAAAATATGAAATAGCACCTGACTACAATTCCATTCGTTTGCAGTGCGGCATCATTGGTGAAAGGGTGAATGAAATTCTGAAGCCGTTTGGAAAGAAGTTCCCACCCGATCCAGCCTCCATCAAATCGGCTATGGTGGGAGGAATTATCCAGAATAATGCATCCGGCATGAGTTGCGGCACCCGTCAAAATAGCTATAAAATGTTGCTTTCTGCACGGATAATACTGGCTGATGGTACCTTGCTCGATACTGGGAATGAAGAAAGTAAAAATGAGTTCAGGCAAAGCCACCCTGATTTTATTCGCCGTATTTGTGAATTACGTGACCAGGTTCAGTCGGATGAAGAACTCAGCGCATTAATTCGTAAGAAATACAGTATCAAAAATGTGACGGGATTGTCAATCAATCCTTTTGTTGATTTTAATGATCCGTTCCATATTATTTCCAATCTTATCGTCGGTTCGGAAGGAACACTGGCATTTTTGGCAGAGACTACTATGAGAACCGTCACCGATTATCCGTATAAAGCAAGCGCATTGCTGTATTTTGCCGACACACGGACAGCCTGCGAAACAATTATATCTTTAAAAAGCAGTCCGGTTACTGCAGTTGAATTCTTCGACCGGAAAGCAATCCATTCAGTGGAAAATAAAACCAGCGGGTTACCCGAACTTAAAACCTTGCCGGAGACAGGCTCTGTTTTACTGATTAAAACGGAAGCCGGAGATAAAAGAACTCTTCAGGAAAATATTGATAAAATAGCTTCTGTTATTTCGAAATGCAATACATTCTATCCGACCCGGTTCACGGATGTAGAATCGGAATATAGTGCTTATTGGGAAATGCGTTCGGGCATTTTCCCATCTGTAGGAAGTATGCGACCTGTTGGAACCACCTGCCTGATTGAGGATGTAGCATTCCAGGTGGAAGATTTACCCGAAGCAACTCAGGATTTACAGGATATTCTGGCACGCCACGGATATAATGATGCTGTAATCTACGGACATGCACTGGAAGGAAATTATCACTTTATAATCAACCAGCGTTTTGACACCCAGGAAGCCGTGAATCAATATGAAAACATGATGAATGATGTCATCACGATGGTGGTAGACAAATATCACGGATCATTAAAGGCTGAACATGGCACAGGCCGGAATATGGCACCATTTGTACAGAAAGAATGGGGTGAAAAAGCGTTTAACCTGATGCGTGACGTAAAAAATCTCTTTGACCCAAAAGGATTACTCAATCCCGGAGTTATTTTCAATGATGACCCAAAATGCCATATTAAAAATTTCAAACCGCTACCTATCACCCACCCACTAATAGACAAGTGTATTGAATGCGGATTCTGCGAAGTTAATTGCGTCAGTTGCGGGTTTTCACTATCCTCACGCCAGCGGATAGTTATCCAACGCGAAATTGCCAGGCTAAAAGAAGAAGGAAAAGATCCGGCAAGACTTAAATCATTAAACCTCAGTTTTAAATATGCCGGTGAAGAGAGTTGTGCCGGCGATGGACTTTGCTCGACCTCCTGCCCGGTAGGGATTAATGTAGGCGACTATATTCATGTCATTCGCGAAGAAAATATCCGGAATAATAAAATGGCACAACAAATAGGAAAATGGTCTGCCAGAAATTTCAGCGTGCTGGAAACAGGATTGAAAGCAACACTCTGGGTGGCTAATGCAACCAGAACCGTTATGGGGAATAAAGCCATGAGTGAATTTACGAAAGGATTGCGATACGTTAGCGGAAATACGATTCCACTCTGGACACCCTCATTACCAAAACGGGCTAAAAAGATACGAAAACAAGCTGTAACCGACAACCCGCTGAAGGTAGTCTACTTTCCAAGTTGCCTGAATCAAATGATGGGTGCCAGCCCAAATGATCCGGATCAAACTCCGATAGTACAGAAGATGGTCTCTTTCTTGAATAAAGCCGGTTATGAAGTTATCTTCCCTGAAAATATGAACCAACTCTGTTGCGGAACAATTTGGGAAAGTAAAGGAATGCCGGAAATTGCCGACGGGAAATCATCCGAACTGGAGAAAGAACTCTATCGCGCTTCTAAAGATGGACTCTATCCCGTACTTTGCGATCAAAGTCCGTGTTTATACCGTATGCGACACACCCTGAATAAACTGAATCTTTATGAACCGGTAGAATTTATCGAGCGTTTCTTGCTGGACAAACTTGATTTTCATCCGACCGATGAATCAATCGCTATTCATGCAACCTGCTCAACCATCAAGATGGGATTAAAACCTTCCCTGGTAAAAATAGCAAAGATGTGTAGTACGAATGTACTGGCTCCCGAAGAAATCGGGTGTTGTGGCTTCGCAGGAGATAAAGGATTTACCTTGCCCGAACTGAACAAGCACGGATTACGAAAGCTTCGTCCACAAGTAGAGAAATCACATGCCACAGCAGGCTATAGCAATAGCCGTACCTGCGAAATCGGCTTAAATACACATAGTGGCATTCCGTTCATGTCCATTGTATACCTGGTTGACAGATGTACAACAAAGAAACAAACAAATACAATCACAGGATAATACATTGATTGTAATATCGAAAAGAAATAAAAAGCCCATGAATCTCCAATGAAAGAAGCGACGATTAGTATAATTCAAAAGAAAACATTTAATTTGCATATATGAAGAAAACAATAGCGTTATTAATTATCGGTTTAATTTTTGTTATCTGTTTACCGGCTCAACACCTGAAACGCGAGATGCGTGCTGTCTGGGTTGCCACTGTAGCTAATATAGACTGGCCAAGTCAACGAAATCTCACCTCAAAAGCACAGCGCGATGAAATGCGTGCTATGCTGGATCAATTTGCCAAAAACAATATCAATGCAATCGTATTGCAAATTCGCCCTACTGCTGATGCGTTTTATCCGTCAACACTGGAACCCTGGTCGAATTGGCTCACAGGAAAGCAAGGTGTAAGACCAAATCCATATTACGATCCGCTGCAATTTATCATCGAAGAAGCTCATAAACGATGCATTGAAGTACATGTCTGGTTGAATCCTTACCGGGTTACAAATTCCGACAGGACCGATTTAAGTAAAGATCATATCTATTTCAAGAATAAAGATCTATTCGTCAAATATGGAGGGAAAATGTATTTTGATCCGGGCCTGGATGAAACACGTGAATTTCTGAATCGTGTCGTAGAAGATGTAGTTGAACGCTATGATGTCGATGCCATTCACTTTGATGATTATTTTTATCCATACCGGGTTGGTAATGAAGAATTCCCGGACGAAGCTACCTTCAGAAAATTTCCACGTGGATACGCCTCTAATCAAAAAGACGAATGGAGACGCAATAATGTAAATATGGTTATTGCCGAATTACAACGAACCATTAAATCGACAAAATCATGGGTCGAATTCGGAATATCTCCCTTTGGAGTATGGAGAAATGATAATGTAGATCCAAAAGGTTCGGCGACACGTGCCGGAGTACAAAATTATGATGATTTGTATGCTGACATCCTTAAATGGCTAAGAGAAGGAAACATTGATTATGTTGCTCCGCAACTATACTGGGAAATTGGTAAGAAAGTAGCTGATTACGAGATATTGGCTAAGTGGTGGAGTGAAAATTCGTATGGCAAAAATCTTTATACAGGTCTTTATAATTCTCAGTTAGGTTCTGCCGATGCAAATCCGGCATGGCGTAAGGGCAATGAATTAGTGCGTCAGTTAAACCTGAATAAACGTTTTCCTCAAATAGATGGTGCTGTTTTTTACAGTGCCAAAGCTTTTGTAAAGAATAAACAGGGACTTAATGACAGTCTTCAAAACAATTTTTACAAGTATCCGGCTATCTGTCCTGTTAACCGGAACATTCAGGGAGAAGAATCTGCACAACCTCAAAACATCCATGTTTTAAAGGACGGTAAAGAGTCCTATCTGATTTGGAACGAAGTAAATGAAGAAGGCGGATGTCAAACAGCCTATTATGTTGTTTACGCATTTAAAGGTAAAAAGGTTGGTGATATGAATGACCCGGCTAATATCATTACCCGCACAACTGAAAACTGTATCAACTTACGTGAATTAGACCGGAAGTTCAAAGGAAATTATTGCTTTGTTGTGACGGCAATAAACCGTTATAAACACGAAAGCGTTCCGACACAGGCAGTCACAAGAAGAATGTAATTGCTATAAAGTCATTAAAAATCCCCGCTACAGCATCTGTAACGGGGATTTTTTATAAACTACCATCCGGTTTCTATCAGTTTTCCAATGCAATAATAGGCTTTACAATTTTAGCTATGATGGTTTTTGTTTCAGGCTCCAGATCCATTAAAATGGTATCACCTTCCTGCACTTCACCTCCTAAGACAACATCAGCTAATCCATCTTCCAGATATTTTTGAATAGATCGTTTCAATGGACGTGCACCAAACTGAACATCATATCCTTTATCCGCTATAAAATCTTTAGCTTCATTCGTAAGCTCCAGTTTGTATCCCATAGCTATAACACGTCCGAAAAGTCCTTTCAATTCCAGATCTATTATCGACGAAATAGAAGCTTTGCTTAATTGATCGAACATGATCACATCATCCACCCGGTTCAGAAATTCAGGAGCAAAGGTACGATTCAATGCTTTTTGAATTACACCCCGTGAGAATTCGGAATCTTTTTCTGAAGTCGTAGGGATATTAAATCCAACACCTTTACCGAAATCCTTCAACTGACGAGTTCCGATATTGGAAGTCATGATAATAATCGTATTCTTAAAGTCTATTTTTCGTCCCAAACTGTCGGTTAAGCGACCTTCATCCATCACCTGAAGCAACAGATTAAATACATCGGGATGTGCTTTTTCAATTTCATCCAACAATATGATGGAATACGGTTTCCTGCGAACTTTTTCGGTTAATTGACCGCCTTCTTCGTATCCTACATATCCAGGAGGAGCTCCTATCAAGCGGGAAACACTGAATTTTTCCATGTATTCACTCATATCAACGCGGATCAACGCATCACTGCTGTCGAACATAAATTCCGCGAGCATTTTTGCTAAATATGTCTTTCCAACACCTGTTGGTCCAAGGAAAATAAACGAACCAATCGGTTTATTCGGATCTTTCAGGCCAATACGGTTACGCTGGATTGCCTTTACGATCTTATTGACAGCTTCATCCTGTCCGATAATTTTATGCTGCAACCATTCTTTCATCTGGCGCAGTTTAAGACCTTCAGCCTGTGCTATTCGTTGAACAGGGATACCCGACATCATGGCTACTACTTCGGCTACCTGCTCTTCATCAACCGTTTCCGGGTGAAGCTGAGCTTCTTCTTCCCAACGTTTCACAGCGTCTTCCAACTGATATTGCAGTTGCTTTTCCTGATCACGGATCGGTCCGGCCAATTCATATTTCTGTTCCGAAAGGACTTTCAACTTATCCTTCCGCAAATCTTCAATCTTCTTTTCCAGTTCTTCTATTTCCGCTGGAACGGAAACGGTTCCGATATGTACCCGTGAGCCTGCTTCATCCAAAGCGTCAATAGCTTTATCAGGAAAACAGCGATCGGTAATATAACGATCGGTCAAACGCACACAAGCTTTTATGGCTTCCGGGGTATAACGTACGTTGTGGTGGTATTCATACTTGTCTTGGATATTTTCAAGTATCAGTTGGGTTTCTTCGGCAGTAGTCGGATCAACCATTACTTTCTGGAAACGACGTTCCAGTGCTCCGTCCTTTTCAATACTCTGACGGTATTCATCCAACGTAGTGGCACCGACACATTGAATTTCGCCACGTGCCAAAGCCGGTTTCAACATATTGGCGGCATCCAGTGATCCCGGGGCTCCGCCGGCTCCGACTATCGTATGAATCTCATCAATAAACAAGATAACATCCGGATTCTTGGACAATTCATTCAGAATAGCTTTAATACGCTCTTCAAACTGTCCGCGATATTTCGTGCCTGCAACTATAGAAGCCATATCTAACGATACAACCCGTTTATCAAACAATACCCTTGAAACCCGACGTTGAATAATCCTCAGTGCCAGTCCTTCAACAATAGCTGACTTACCAACACCCGGATCACCAATCAGCACCGGATTATTTTTCTTACGACGACTCAGTATCTGTGCCAGTCGTTCTATTTCACGGTTACGCCCTACAATCGGATCAAGGCGATTTTCCAAAGCTGCTTTTGTAATATCCGTTCCGAAAGTATCCAACGCAGGCGTATCACTTTGTTTCGTTCCGGATGACGAAGGACCGGATTTTCTCTTACTCCGTGGATCGTCGTCTTCGTCGTCATCATCCTGAAAGCTTGATCCCATGCGAATATCTTTTGGCTCTTCAATATAAGCTTTTACCTGATCATAGGTCAAATGCTCTGCAAGCAAAACATCACCCGCCAGATTATTTTTTTCCTTTAAAATGGCTAATAACAAGTGTTCGGTATCAGCTATTTCAGCGGACAATGAACGTGTTTCCAGTTCCATTATCTTTTTTATGCGTTCTGTACTTTTCAAATTAGGGATTTCAGTGCCGCTTGGATCAAGGTCCGTACGAATCTTACTCTCGATGATTTGTTTTATTTTCAACAGATTTACATGCGATACATTTAATATATCGATGGCCTTACCATTCCCGTTACGTAAAATTCCCAACAAGAGATGTTCAGGACCCACGTAATTATTTCCTAAACGCTCTGCTTCTTGTGAGCTATAGAGTAGCACATTGTGCAATTGTTCCGAATAGTTGACTGTCATATATTGGTTCTCCTAACTGATTAGTTTACAAAAATAATAAATTATATTAAAACAAAAAGGTTTGATTAAAGATTTATATTACGTTTACGAATGTTCAGGCTGGTAAGTGGTCACTTCTTCGTAAGCCGTGCCAACATTTGCTCAAAAACAATACCGAAGTAATGAATTGTTGAATATCGGTAATTTTGTCAGGGCAGTAGCATTTAAAAACGCTAAGAAAATGCTGAATAATCCAAAAGGAATTGATAAATGGCATTTTTAATTGGCAATGCAAACAATTTATCAAATAATAATCTCAACAACTTATTATTTTTTTCAGTAAATTTGCGGGCTAAAATTTATTTTTATACTTTATAATACAAACACCTGTTAACACAAATAGTTTATGTCCAAGAAAATTTCTTCTTCACTTAGAGAATCTGCTGCTGCCCGTTGGACGGCACTGGGGATTGTATCATTCACCATGTTTTGCGGATACTTTTTAGCAGACGCCATGAGTCCGTTAAAACCGATGCTTGAAAGTCAATTATTATGGGATAATCTGGATTATGGCATTTTTACCAGCGCCTATGGATGGTTCAATGTTTTTCTTTTAATGCTTATACTGGGCGGAATTATTCTCGATAAAACAGGTGTCAGGTTCACGGGAATTCTATCAACGGCTATCATGGTTATTGGTGCTGCCATAAAGTTCTTTGCTATTTCACGCTTCTTCCCTGTCGGGCTGGCTCCTATTTTTGGCATAAAAGCACAGGTTATGATTGCTGCTTTTGGTTATGCCATCTTTGCTGTAGGTGTCGAGACTGCCGGTATCACCGTTTCCCGTGTCATTGTAAAATGGTTTAAAGGAAAAGAAATGGCGCTGGCCATGGGTCTTCAGGTTGCATTTGCCCGTATAGGAACATTACTGGCTGTAGCCATTCCACTGCCTATAGCTAAACACTTCGGTGATGTATCCATTCCGATTCTATTTGGGGCATTGCTTCTTTGCATTGGCCTGATCGCTTACATTGTTTATGTTCGTATGGACATAAAGCTGGAAGAGTCGGAAGCACATATTGAAAAGGAAGATGAAGAGCCTTTTAAACTCGCAGATGTACTAAGTATTGTTACAAACAAAGGATTCTGGTTAATTGCTTTACTTTGTGTATTATTCTACTCGGCTGTCTTTCCCTGGATAAAATTTGCGACCGATTTGGTTATCAACAAATATCAGGTTAATCCTGATCTTGCCGGATTAATTCCAAGTGTCTTACCCTTGGGAACATTGTTCCTGACTCCTTTCTTTGGTAATCTGTATGACAAAAAAGGTAAAGGTGCTACCATTATGATTATCGGTTCTGTTTTATTGATTTTTGTACATGGCATTTTCTCCATTCCCTTTTTAAACAACTGGATACTGGCAATGGCTGTTACGGTTATCTTAGGGGTGGCTTTATCCCTGGTACCCTCTGCTATGTGGCCATCAGTTCCTAAAATCATTCCTGAGAAACAACTCGGAACTGCTTATGCTCTGATATTCTGGATTCAGAACTGGGGATTAATGGGCGTACCGTTATTAATCGGTGTAGTGCTAAGTGCAACAAATCCTACCGTATCCAAGGCTAAGGAAGTAGTAAAAGCCGGTATTGTGGAAACTTATACGCAACTTCAGCCTAAGTTAAACCTGAATAAAATAGAGTTTGATAAAGTAGTGGACAATACGACTACCCGTTTGATCAATCAGGTGCTTGTTAATACGGAATATACCGGCAAACAGGACACGACAGGTTTTGCCGGCTTTAAAAACAAATTAGTTGCGGTTAATCTCCAGGCTATTCAGGCTGCACCTTCTGTTCAGGGAAAAGCTAAAGTGGAACAACAAATTGAAGATGCCTGTGTAAAGGCCGGCTACCGTGAAATTGACAAACAACAGATTGCACTTCGGTATGATTATACCAAAGCCAATCTGATCTTTATGATTTTTGGCATTCTGGCATTTATCGTTGCCTTTATGCTCAAAGCCGAAGACAAGAAAAAAGGCTATGGATTGGAATTACCAAATAAAATCGAATAAGACGGTTAAATAATCTTTTAAAGGGACATTGCTTACAATGTCCCTTTTTTTATACGCGATTCACGGATAATTTCACGGCATCGGGCTTTGACGCTAAGCTGACAAAAACAGGAATAATCATAGGAGAAGCTCATATACTTCTTATTCATGATATTCCCAACCGAATTAGCATCCAAATTTATTTTTCATATTCAAAAAAAAAGAAGTATTTTTAGCCTTCCAATTAAAATGATAAATCAAACTATAAACAAGATGGAAACCAATACATTATTAACTGAAGTGCTGGCTAAGGCGCAAACATGGTTGGATGGTAATTACAACGAAGAGACTAAGAGCGACATTCGTCGTATGATGGCATCGGATGATAAAACGGATTTAATCGAGTCATTCTATCGGGATCTTGAATTTGGAACCGGCGGGTTACGCGGTATCATGGGTGCCGGAACGAATCGTATGAATATCTACACTGTCGGTGCAGCTACTCAGGGATTAAGCAATTACCTGAAAGCGCAGTTTCCTGACGTTCCTCAAATCAGCGTGGTAATTGGTCACGATTGCCGCAACAACAGTCGTTTATTCTCCGAAATATCGGCTAACATCTTCTCGGCTAACGGTATCAAGGTCTACTTGTTTGAAGATCTTCGCCCTACTCCCGAAGCCTCCTTTGCTATTCGTCAGCTCGGTTGCCAGAGTGGTATTATCCTGACTGCTTCGCATAATCCGAAAGAATATAACGGTTACAAAGCTTACTGGAACGACGGGGCTCAAATGATTGCCCCCCACGATGTAAACGTGATAACCGAAGTTACCAAGATCACCAGTATCGATGATATCAAGTTTAAAGGTAATCCTGAATTGATTGAAATTATTGGTGAAGAAATTGATAAAGCCTTTATTGACAATATTAAAACTCTGTCGCTTTCACCCGATGCTATCAAACGGAACAGCAATCTGAAAATCGTTTATACTCCGATTCATGGTACCGGGGTAAAGCTTATTCCAAGAGCATTAAAGGAATATGGTTTCAGCAACATTATTCACGTCCCGGAACAAGATGTTACCAGCGGTGACTTCCCTACCGTCATCTCTCCGAATCCGGAAGAACCGGCTGCACTGGATATGGCCGTAAAAAAAGCCATCGAAACCGATGCTGATATTGTCATGGCATCCGACCCCGATGCTGACCGTTTAGGCATTGCTCTCAAAAATGATAAAGGAGAATGGATTCTTGTAAACGGGAACCAGACTGCGTTGATTTTCATCTACTATCTGATCCGTCGCTGGAAAGAACTTGGTAAATTAAAAGGCAACGAATATATCGTAAAAACAATTGTTACTACCGAGATTATCAAACAAATAGCCGATCGTGACCATGTTGAATGCTTCGATTGCTTTACCGGTTTCAAATGGATTGCTGCCGTAATTCGTGAAAATGAAGGCTTAAAACAATATATTGGTGGTGGCGAAGAAAGCTATGGCTTCTTACCCGAAGAATTTGCCCGGGACAAAGATGCCGTTTCTTCCTGTGCTATGATGGCCGAAATAGCTGCCTGGGCGAAAGACAATGGCAAAACACTCTTCGAATTGCTTCAGGACATTTACGTCGAATATGGTTACGGAAAAGAAAAAGGTGTTTCCGTCGTTCGTAAAGGGAAATCGGGTGCAGAAGAAATTGTTCAGATGATGCGCAATTTCAGTTCCAACCCACCTAAGGAAATTGCCGGTTCTAAAGTAAAAATCATTAAAGATTACGAGACCCTGAAAATGACGAATGTTGATACCGGGGTTGTCTCCGATCTCGACATGCCTACGACGGCTAACGTATTGCAATATTTCACCGAAGATGGCACTAAAATATCTGTTCGCCCTTCCGGTACCGAACCTAAGATCAAGTTCTATATCGAAGTCCGTGGCGAAATGAAATCCCGTGCCGAATACGATGCTGCCGATGCTGCTGCTAACAAAAAGATCGAAGCCGTACGTACATCATTAGGAATTTAATTGATAAGCAAACAGCCAAACAAGAGAATCTGTCGATTTAGAAAGACATTCATCTACGACGCTGCTTATCTTTAAATCTTTTCCACAAACAGAAGTCCCGGTTGTATTTTAAGTACAACCGGGACTTTTTTTCATCCGGATACCACGATTCTCCAAAATCCTGAAATCGACATTTCGTTTCTTCCGCTTTTTCCGCAGGCCCGTTGCAGATTTAGGGAACCTTCCGCTTCTTTCTGCTTACCTCTGAACGATTATGAACCTTCAATGATCGAATGGTACCCGAATTTAGCCTATACCCGTTTTACGCCATCTGCAGACTGAATCCATATCCATGTTGCTCCATAGTATCACCGGGGTATCGCTATAGTATCCCTGTAATATCCCCGTAATTTAAAAACATCTGTTTATAAATAAATACGACGATAACACGAAGATATTACGGTCTAATATTATACCGTAACATCACCATGTTATTACCATAACATCACCATAATATCACCGTAATATCTTCGGAGATACAACGGCAATAGGACGACTATAAAGCGATAGAAGACTAACGAAAATTTATCAAATGAAGCTGACTGCCTAAGCGACCCGTTAGAAAAGGTGCCTAGCATGTTTATGCTGTTTTGAAACGAAACGGGAAAAAATCAGCGGTATAAAAACAGGATGGAATACAGTTTAGAAATACAAAGGCGCTGTGTCGTTGAGGCTGTCCGGGCGTTTGTTTTATTAGTTGAAATCCACCATTACTTTGAAGTTTAACTGGCGGCCGGTAAGATAATTGGGAACAGCTAATTTATGATTGGAGACATCGGTGACCCAATAGTATGAATTGACATTCGCAATATCCAACAGATTGAGCACCTCCACATTCAGCCAGATATTTTTCACATGCTTCAACCATGATTTATTCATCACCTTATCGGTTCCGTTCACCAGCACGCGGGAAGCTCCTATATCCACACGACGATAGGCAGGTGACCGGAAAGCAGTGCGATATTCCGTATTATTAGGGGGACCGAAAGGTAATCCATCGGAATAAATAAATTTCAATTGCATTTTATACTTCGGGTTATTGGGCAGATAATCCTGAAACAACATGGAGAAAGTATAGCGTTGCTCGCTCGGACTGGATACCCAACCGGGATAGACCTTTGTAGTAGTCAGCACTTTTCCGTTTGCATCATACGTATGACTCAGATACGAATCGCCCGTTATATCCTGTTTTGAATTCATCAGGGAGAGGTTAATCCAGGAGTCGGCACCGGGCACCAATTCTCCGTACAGCTTAAAATCCATTCCGGCGGTATAGGCCTTTGCGTCATTCTTCCCTGAATAAACAATCTGGACATTGTCCAGGGTATAGGATATGACCCGGTCGGCAAGTTTTAAATAAGCTTCGGAGGTAAACTTGAAGGGGCGTCCCCAGGCACGGAAATAATAATCTCCCCCCAGTACAAAATGGAGCGATCGCTCAGCTTTGATATGATTGTTGAGTTGAACCTTTACATTGCCGGAAGCGTCGGTGACCGTATCACGCATTTCTTTATAGAATGGAGCCTGATAATAGACTCCGGAAGCAAAGCGAAAACTAAAATCCCTTTTCCAATGGGGAATATAGGATAACGCAAAGCGTGGACTGACCAACAACTCCCGATTGAATGTCCAGTAATTCGCACGCAATCCGCCGGTAACCGAGAATAACCCGGCATTCGTATTCCATCGGTAGGTATCCTGGTAAAACGCAGTGGATCGCCAGGAAGACAAGGTCGTATCGGACTTAAGATTATAGTATAAATTAAGCGGTTTATAACTGGCAGATAGTGAATAGCCAGCCGAATCGCGCATTTCCCATTCGCCTATCTTATCCGAGATTCGTTCATTCTGAATGCTTATACCCCATTTCATTTTATGACCGCCGAATTCATATTCACCCAAATGAGCTATATTGCTCACATAGGCATTCAACATGTTACGGGCATGCTGCTGATATTCTCCGACCCCCAGCGATGTACCGGCCAGTTTAGCCGGATCAGGATCCGACTTTACATCCGTCACCACATATTCACCCTGAATATCGTAATTGACGCTTTCGTTTGTATAAAAAGAAGAAGCTGTCAGGCTTAGTTTCATCCCGGTTACAGGCTTAACGTTTAGCGTCATTGCCCCAAAGGATGTTCGGAACAAGTCCTTTTCCTGTCCATTAAAATAGACAATGAGTTTTCGGGCATCCGTGTAGGTTCCGAAAGCTGTTTCACGGGTTTTGGGGACAAACTGATAGGAATTCTGGGAGAAATTTCCCAGGAAAGTAAGTTCGGATTTAGGATTCAGCTGATAAGTAAGGTAGGTTTGATAGTCAAAGAAGGCCGGATTATACTCGGCCTTTGTATCGAGGGAACCCAGTAAATAAGCCGAGGTTTTATAACGGAAGCCATGCAGTTGGGTGAACTTTTTATTGGCCGTGCCGATATAGGCGGAGGCTCCCAGCAGACTGACGGAAGCAGAAGCTTCGAATTCGGACGGCTTTTTATACTGAATATCGAGCACCGAAGACATTTTATCCCCATATTTAGCATCATATCCGCCGGCTGAAAAAGCCACATTTTGCACCATATCGGGATTTATAAAGCTTAATCCTTCCTGCTGGCCGCTCCGTATCAGCAAAGGGCGATAGACTTCAATGCCATTGACATACACGGCATTTTCATCAAAATTTCCACCGCGCACATTATACTGCGAACTGAGTTCGTTATTCGAACTGACCCCGGCAAAGGTGATTAAATACGATTCAATTCCTCCGGCAGCATTGGGCATGACGCGAAATTTACCGGGATCGAGCATATCGAGCGTGGAGGTCTGGCGCCGCTGACCTATTACATTTACTTCACCGATTTGTTTCGATAAGGCAGAAAGTTGTACGGAGATCTGGACTACTTGCCGGTGGGGATGCAGCGTATGCTTGATCGTTTGGTATCCCAGCATGGAATAAACAAGGGTAACCGAATCTTTGACGTTCAGCGTGAGTTCATAATACCCGTTTGGATTGGTAGTTGTGCCGACAGCCGAATTCTGAACATGGACATTGGCAAGTTCAATTCCCCGGTTACTCGTGTCGATAACATAGCCGTAAATGCGCACGTTGGATTGCGCCGACAAACCTGCAGTGAATAGGAAAATACCAAGGAAAATGAATAATTTTTTCTTCATGCAGAGTGAATGTCGCCCGGGAAAACAAGGGTTAGCATCTTATTTTAACGTGAAAAACAAGCGTTTATTTTATATGTAAATTATAAATTAATGGCAAAGATATATTTTCTGTAAAAACCGGACAAATAGAAAACACAACCTGATATTTTACAACGGAAATATGCATTTATTCAGTCAAACCGGCATTTTTCAAGCTCTTTAAGAAGATCTTCCACCGTAGAAATATCTTTTTCGTTCAGTTCCCAGCCCAGTTCGTTAACCAGGATCTGTACTTTTGCGCCCTGAACCACCATATATCCGGCACGAGCCAGCGCCCGCAACGTCCAGTACATACGGGTTTTATCTCCCGACACCCAGACCTCTTTAGTCATGGGATAATTCATGGAAAAATTGCCATTCGCAGCATTAAAAAAGAAAGAATTACTCTGAAAAGCCCGGTTGAAACTGCCATTAAACACGAGATCTTCCGGAACACCGCATTCAACACCATTGCCGGAACTCATTAACCAGATTCTGTCGGCTGCCTGCAATGCTAAATCCAGCTCATGCGTAGAAAGGAGGATGGCCTTTTGGGTTTTATGCGCCAGTTTATGGAGCAACAGCATTATTTCCACCCGGTTTGGAAGGTCGAGATGAGCAGTCGGTTCGTCGAGCAGGATGATCGGAGTATCCTGAGCCAGCGCTTTGGCTATCATGGCACGTTGCTTCTCCCCATCCGAAAGTTCGTTGATATTCTGTTGCATTTTATGACCCATATGGACCATTTCAATGGATTCGCGGATGATGGTATCCTCTTCGCTCGTTAGATTTCCCCACCAGTTACTGTGCGGATGACGACCCAGGGAGACCAGATTATAAACGGTGGTATTTTCAATATCTACCCGCTCGGTAAGAACCAGCGCAAGCATCAGGGCTTTATCAAGCTGCCGTAGTCTGGAGATTTGTTTTCCATTAATAAACGTTTCACCGACCAGGGGCTTTTGTAATCCGGTGAGTGTACGTAATAGCGTGGATTTACCACTTCCGTTCGGACCGATCAGGCATACCAACTCCCCGGCCCGTAACTCCAAATTGAGCCCGGATTGAATAATATCGGTTTTTCCTTTCCTGGAATAACCGATAGAAAGGTGTTGGGTCGTGAGAATGGACATTTTATTGTTATTTGACTTCGTGGTTATTTACTGTTTATTCGTTTTTCTCCGATAGTTACCTTCGGTAATGGGACATTCAATGATATTTGTTCCGGTTCGCTCGTATTTACCGCCTGCGAGCAAACGGAAAGTGCAAGTCATATTATCTTTTCTTCAATATTATCCATATAATAATCGGTGCACCAAACAAGGCACTCACGGTATTGACCGGTAATGTATAGGTCGGAATCTGGGTTATGATATCGCACACCAAAAGCAGCGAAGCACCGCAAAGTATGGTAGCCGGCAGGAGTTTTTTATGACTCGAGGTATGAAAAAGACCCCGCGCGATATGCGGTATAGCAATTCCGACAAAGGCTATCGGTCCGGTAAATGCAGTGATTCCGCCCGCCAACAGTCCTGTGGCAATCACGATTAAAAACCGTGTTTGCTGAATCGGGATTCCCAGTCCACGGGCATAATTCTCGCCTAACAATAGACCGTCGAGCCTTTTTTGCAGAAAGAAAGCCATTCCAATCCCCAGCAAGACTACGGGAAGCAGCACTTGCATATAATTCCACGTTACCGCGCTCAGACTACCAAAAGTCCACATAATAAACAGCTTGATCGAATCGGGATCGCTGAAATTTTGTAGCACACTGACCAGGGAACCGGCAATGGTACCGAACATGAGCCCGACTATCAGTAATGAAACGGCATTGTGCACTTTAAACGAGACGCCCACCACCAGGACCAGCACCACCGAAGCGCCGATAATAGCCGCCACAATCAGAGCCCAACCGCTGCTGACAAAAGCCACCGGTAGTACGGTTGCAGCCATCATAACCAATGCTACGCCCAGACTGGCACCCGAACTAACTCCAAGGATATACGGATCGGCCAACGAATTACGAAACAAAGTCTGCATCATTAATCCCGCCACCGATAGCGACGCACCCGCTAACACAGCCGTGATAGCTTTAGGCAAGCGGAAATTGAGCAATATCTCGTGATTAATTCCACTGGTGCCCCGACCCGTGAATATGGAAATGATTTCACTCAGCGAGATATGAATACTTCCCCATGCCAAATCGGCAAAGAACAGTCCTATTGTCAGGAATGAGAGTATGAAGAATAAAAAGAATGCACGGGATTTCATGAATTAAAATTTATTTATCAAAAGTCAGCGTGTGAAATAACGGATCCATATTCGAAGAGAAGCCTTCTTTCGTATTTGAGAGATAAAAGTAACCGGATTCCATTGAGTAACTATTTTTTGTCTAAAATTATTTACTCAACCGCAGTTGCCTTTGTATTTTTTATTGCATTCAACCAGTAATACGGGAATTTCATATATATTTTTGTTTCATTCATTTGGAAGTCCAGCCCTTTCGGAGTCTTCAAAACAGATGATTTCTCTATAACCGGATGAATATCCGATAGTTTTTCATTGAATAAACATTTATTTTCTTCGGCGGAATAAAAATATAGCCTGTCGTTCTCCAATATCAAACATCCCGAAGTCCGGAATAGCTCGGAGTCGGCATAATAAGCAGAATCGGCATTCGTCAAATCTTTTCCGGTGCTACGACCTGTCATTCTGATTAATTTTCGAAACCTGAAATAGCTTACATCGGGAATAATTGCGCCAAAGAATGAAATAGCCGAAAAGCCAATCGCGTAGAAAACTAATCTTGCCACATCAAAAGGTGTTTGTTCCATCAGTTTAAAGACAGACAAACCAAGGGAAAACCCAAAACCAGACTCTAGACTACAAATAATAAACCGCAAACGATACAACCATGCCGGAGGATTAGAATATTCCAAGATTCCATTTAATAAAATCAGGAATGAAACGTATAAAAGAATAACCAATGCGATGTATAAGCCTGAAACATTCGATGTTTTTACCAGCGATATAACGCAAACTAATATAAAAACAACAATTAAGTTCAGATAAATTCCTTTATTCATATTTTCCGTATATATTTTTTCCTTTTAAAACCTGCTGAATAGAAAAGAGGGCATTCGGACAGGCATTCCCGATATGGGACTTAACCAATTAAGCCCGTCGCAAGCTTTACCAACATGGGATTTAACCGGCCAAGCTTGTTGCAACCTTTCCCAACGTGGGAACGCGTTTATTTATCATACAAGAACCATGTTCTCTTGTTTTTTCAACCAATAAGGGACAAAAAAAGAGTCTCCGTTGGAAGTACGCAGACAACGACTAACGATTCGGAGGTACAAATTCGCTGTACACCGCCTACTTCAACTTTTCGGCATATACCAACTGATAGCCCGGCATGATTTCGGGATGCAGGATAGCAATCATGTCCGAGAGCAACAAATCGGGACGGGCCACGGCACTTTCCCAAAAGTCATTCGCCGTGGAAGGCAACTTTCGCTTATCGAAATTATAGACTTGCTTCAGAACAACCGGACGGAATAGCGCATATTTTGAATCGGCTTTCATCAATTCATTGAGTGACGAGAAGCTACAATTGAGCCATACATCCGTTTGAGCAAAATCCTTCAATACCGTCTCTACATTCAACGGCAAACTGCCGGAAGTCGTATCATTGGAGAAATAATAGCGGGCGCCGGCATCCGTAAAGAGCCTCCCCATAAAACTTTTGCCGGCGGGCATGTACCATGTCCCGCGGAAATTGGATCCCTCCATAATGTTCGGCTTTATTTTTACAGCAGCCGCCTTGTTCTTAATCGAATTATAACGGTTATCTACGTTTGCAAAGATACTATCGGCCATTTTTTCCTTATTAAAGAAAGCCCCCACAAATTTAATCCATTCGGCACGTCCCAACAGCGTAGATTCCATCCATTCATTATTGAAAATGACCGGAACTCCCGATTGCGAAACTCGTTTAGCGTACGGATCGTTTTGATTATAACCGCTTATCATCACGGCACCGGGATTTAGCTGTAAAGTTCGCTCAACATTGATACTAAACGCATCGCCCAGATCAACAATTTTCCCCTCTCCTACTCGTTTATTGACTTCCTTATTATAAATTATCCGGGGTGAACAGACTCCTGTAATGGCGTTTATCTCGCCTAGCAGGCTTAAGAACTCCAAATGCGTAACCGAAGTAGAAGCAAGTGTATGTAACGGGATTTTTACCTTTGTACCATTGCCGGGTGTTTTCACTCTCGGATCGGTAACTAAATAATAGCGGGCATACTCTGTTCCTTTCACCCACGGACTGTATACAATGACCTCTTTATATCCGTGATAATATCGTATAGAGAAACCTTTGGCATATTTTACCACAAGTGAATCTGAAGTTTGGGCACTTCCTGTTTTGGCGGGCTTTCCACATGACACTAAACTGCATATTGAAAAGAAAAAGAGGAAAGAATAAAGCGACAAATTCTTCATTACTATATGTTTTAAATGAAAAAGAACCGCGGGATTGCATTCCGCGGTTCTGTATGAAACTTTGCGGTAAATTTTTACTTCACAAAGATAACAGTAAATTATAAAAAACTAAATTTATTTGTCGTTTTTTACGAACAACCATAAAACTCCCGATATACCAAGGGTTATGGCACAGATTACAAATACCACCGACTTATTGGAAGCAGCACTTATCACTTCACCCATCTTAAAACTGGCTACCAACTGCGGTAAAACAACCGAAAGATTAAAGATCCCCATATACAAACCCATTTTGGTTTGATCTACTTTTTCGCTCATTATGGCAAAAGGCAATGAAACAACCGAAGCCCATCCGATACCGGCAATGGCAATCATTGCATAATACATGATCACCGAAGTCCCAAAGAACAAAACGCCGGCATAACCCAACGCCATAATAAAAACACAGCTTAAATGCGTCTTTACCATACCAATTTTCTTGGCAAATCCATTGAGCACTAAAACGGGGAGTATGGCGCTTACCAAACTAAGAATAAAAAAGGCGATAGAATTTATTTTTCCTGCTTCATCACCCAGTTTCAGCACACTGGTCAGGTAAAAGAAGGCATAAATAAACATAGTTTGCACGCCAATCCATGTAAAGGAATGTGCCAGAAGCACTTTTTGGAATTCGTTGCTCTTTTTGTTGCTGTTCGTCAGGTTTAACAACACAATTATACCACTTACAATCAGTAAAAGGATCGAGGCAAACTCGATAATTCCCAGGTTATAGCCAAAAACGGGAATAGTAGCAGTAATCTGGAGTCCGAATAACTTGGAGAAGATAACGTAAACACCGTAAAGCAGGAAACCGGACAAAGGTAACAACGCTTCTGCTATATCTTTAAAGGAAGTCTTTGATTTCGCAACGGCTTTTTCGCCATCCTCGTTCGTCAGTTCACGTGGTTCGCGGATTAAAAAGGTGGGGATAATGGATGCCAGCAAAGCAATACCGACACCAAAGTAAATCAAGAAGATATTACCCAGCGTTCCGCCGATAAAATACGCCACCACACCAAAAGTACCCGATACCGTTTGCATCCAGGTATATCCTTTACTGCGTTCGCTGTAGGGAGTGCAGTCGGCAACCAACGAACGGGTCGGATTGAAACTGACATTGATTGATAAATCAAATGTCAACGCCACGATCACTGCTATCGAGAGCAGTCCTGCCTGCGGATCATTTCCACCTACAAAGATCTTCTGAATAATTTCGAGATTAGGCAATGCCAACATCATCAATGCTGCAAGAATTCCACCTATAACAATCCATGGACGACGGCGCCCCCCCATAAACCACATATTGTCCGACAAAGCACCAACGATCGGTTGAGCAATAATCCCTGCAATGGGTCCGGCAGCCCAGACAATACCGATTTCATGAATATCCAACCCATATTTGGTCGATAATATCCAGCTTAAAGCCGAAATTTGCACCGAGAGAGCAAACCCCATGGCGGTAGCGGGTAAACTGAGTAATGCAAAGAAAGCATTGCTCATTTTCTTTTGAATGTTTAGCATGGTATCAGAGTTTTAAGATTAATTCTTCTGAGAGACAGAAATGAAAAACATGATTCTTACAAATAAAATGCAATGTTATTCATTTTCTGCGAGAAAGTTAGGCTTAGTCAAAATGATAATGGAAAAATCTGAATGCAAACGTTTGCTGGATCTGTATAAAAAACTATTCCAACATTTTAAAACGTTGGAATAGTTCAGGAGAATGAAGACCGAAATCTATAAAGTTTTATTAATTCCTTCAATATAACCCAACACATCATCACGTCCAAGACCTTTCTCAGACGAAGTAAGGAAAATGGTCGGTAACTCTTCCCATTGTTCGAGGAGTTTATCTTTGTAGGTTTGGATATTCGATTTGCCAATGGCATGACTGAGCTTATCGAGTTTGGTAAATACAATCGCAAACGGAACGCTATTCTCACCCAACCACTCCATAAACTCCAGATCTATTTTCTGTGGCTCGTGGCGGCTGTCAATCAACAGGAACAGACAGGTAAGTTGTTCACGGCACAGAATATAGTTTTCAATAATCCCCTGCAACTGATCGCGCATCTTCTTCCCGGCAGTTGCATATCCATAACCGGGCAAGTCTACCAGATGCCAGTTATTATTAATCAAGAAATGATTGATCAATAAGGTCTTTCCGGGTCTGGAAGATGTCATTGCCAAATCCTTCCGGTTGCAAAGCATATTGATAAGCGATGATTTACCCACATTCGAACGCCCGATAAAGGCATATTCAGGTAAACGGCTATCGGGACATTTCAGATAATCCGTGTTACTGATAATAAATTCGGCAGATTTTATTTCCATTATATAGTTCGTTAGTTAGTTCGTATTATTATTTGTTTTTCGTTACGTATTATTGGTCATGAATGACTGCGTGTTGCTGTTTTACAACTAACTTTTGCAACGTTTAGAACGTTGCAAAAGTTTTATTCTATATAATTCTTTGATTAACCGATAGAAGATACATTCCTCCAAAGGTAATCAGCCCATTTATCATTAATAATTCATATCCCAACGGATAGTTGAACAGATTGGTTGATAATGAATTCAAGCCGTAACAAATAAAGGGTGAAGCCACGGCAACAAGAGGGACTAATTTATCTCGTACCTGCCTTTTAGTGAATAATCCAAAAGCAAACATCCCCAGTAACGGTCCATACGTATAGGAAGCTATCGTGTAAATGGCGTCGATTATACTTTTATTATTCAGCATCTTGAATACAAGCATAATGACTATAAATACAACGGACATTCCAATGTGAGTATACTTTCTTTTCCGCTCCGCCACTTTTGGTTCCAGGTGTTGTACACCCAATATATCCACAGCAAAAGATGTCGTCAGCGATGCCAAAGCTGAATCCGAACTGGCAAAGGCAGCTGCTATAATACCAATCACGAACAGAAACGTGACGACCGGTCCTAGGTATTGCGTCGCAAAGAGAGGCAAAATATCATCGGATAATGCCGGCAGAGCTATGTTATTCTTAGTAGCCAACATCAACAGCATGGCTCCCAGCATAAGAAACAATAAATTAAGCGGTACAAATGCCATACCGTACCAGTACATATTTTTCTTTGCATCACGCAGGTTTTTACAAGTCAGGTTCTTTTGCATCATATCCTGGTCGAGCCCTGTCATTACAATAGCTATAAAAATTCCGCTAAAGAACTGCTTAAAAAAGTTTTGTTTCGAATGCCAGTCATCGAAAACAAATATACGTGAATGGGGATATTGAACAATCGAATGAGCAAAACCGATAAAACTAAAGTTCAACTGCTTCGATACCTGTACCACCATCAATACCAAAGCCGAAATAAGGCAAATAGTCTGAAGAGTATCAGTCCAGACAATCGTTTTGATTCCACTTCTGTGCGTATAGAGCCAAATAAAGAATATAGTCCCCGAAGCAGTTACCACAAACGGAATATGCCAGGCATCAAAAACAACCAGTTGCAAAATAAGTGTAACCAGGTACAATCGAACCCCCGAACCAATCGTACGGGAAAGAAGAAAGAAGGAAGCACCCGTTTTGTATGAATATTTTCCAAATCGTTGTTCCAAATAACTATAGATGCTGGTCAGATTTAATTTATAATACAACGGAAGAAGCACGTTTGCAATCACCAGATACCCGAAAAAGAAACCAAATACGGTTTGCATATAGGTAAAATCAAGACCCCGCACCATTCCCGGCACGGAAACAAAGCTAACGCCAGAGATAGACGAACCGACCATTCCAATAGCGACCACCCACCAGGGAGATTTTTTATTTCCCAGAAAGAACGCATCATTATCCTTACTCTTTCGTCCTACAAAATAGGATATAAGAAGCAAAACAGAAAAATAAACAACGATAACCAGTAAGATAGAGAGTCCGGACACAAATATTATGGGCTAATTAAGAGAATATACTAACTTGAAAAGGTCAAATTCAAACATTGAAACAGGTCAATGTTCAGAACCCGAAACGAATTAATTCGTACAAAAATAACAAAAAATGCCTGAACTAAAATGCCTTGAACAAAAATAGTTTTGAATCGGTTTTTTTTGTAAATTTGCACCAGCATTGAAAAAACATCTATGAGCAACCAACAATACTCTTCATCCTTACTGGAAAACGCCGTTAATGAGTTTGCCAAATTGCCGGGGATCGGACGAAAAACGGCTCTCAGATTAGTGTTACATTTACTGAAACAGTCTGAACCAGAAGTTGAAGCCTTTGGAAATTCATTCATTCTATTGCGAAAAGAGATTATTTATTGCAAGGTTTGCCATAATATCTCCGATACCGAGGTTTGCCGGATTTGCAGCAACCCGTCTCGCGATCATGAAACGGTTTGTGTGGTGGAGAACATAAAAGATGTTATGTCCGTTGAAAACACCCAACAGTTTCGGGGATTGTACCATGTATTGGGTGGCATTATTTCGCCCATGGATGGCATTGGACCTAAGGATCTTGAAATAGAAAGCCTTATTCAACGGGTAACGGAAGAACACGTAAAGGAAGTCATACTGGCGTTAAGCACGACAATGGAAGGAGACACCACGAATTTTTACATATTTCGTAAGTTGGCTCCGTTGAATATAAAAGTCACCACTATTGCACGCGGAGTAGCCATTGGCGACGAACTGGAATATGCCGATGAAGTAACCCTGGGGCGTTCGATATTAAACAGGGTAGATTTTACAAACTCATTTAAATAGTATTACAAACAGGTCGAAAGACATTAGACTAACAAACATGGAAAGAATCGTAAAGAAAATTAATCTTGCCTATTATCTGATTTATACGTTAACCATTTTATCGACAATTGTTGGGTATATCATCACCCAATCGCGCGGAACGGTTGTCGATGTAAAAAGTCCGCTAAGCATTAGTTTATCTTCAATTGTAATTATTTATATTATCATATCCATCCCTTCGGCTTTATATATTTTCCATAAAAGCACAAAGAAATGGGCAAAGATTGAAGACAACTTTTTAAAAGAAGAAAAATATACTGCGGGAGCTATCTGGCGAATCCTTGTCGTTGGATTTGGACTCGTACTCAGCGTTGTCTCTTTCTATTTTATTCGTACCGAATCAATGATATTTTGTGCCGCTATACCGGCCATTACGCTCCTTCTTTGTAAGCCGACGGCAACAAAAGTAAGTGCAGAGCTGAATCTGGATGAACCTGAAGAGTAGATCCGCAAATTAGCATTTTAGTCCTTTGTATAACGAGTTAAAATTAACGTAAACAATTCAAATACGAATCGATGCATCTATTCAATTTTATGAATCTATTTTGCCTGATTCGGGTGATTGTTTTTTGAAAAGTAATCAGTGAACAAATAATAGTAGTATTTTATATAATTTTTAAACCCTTCTTATGATAATTGCTGTAGATTTTGATGGAACCATTGTAACACATGAATATCCAAAAATAGGGAAAGAAATTCCTTTTGCAATAGATACGCTGAAAAGGTTGCAGGAAAAACCGGACTATCAGTTAATATTGTGGACCGTTCGTGAGGGTTCTCTTTTGAAAGAAGCCGTTGAATATTGCCGCGATCGCGGATTAGAGTTTTACGCCGTTAATTCTAATTATCCGGAAGAATCCAAGGATAATTCCGAACCCCGTAAATTACAAGCCGACATATTTATCGATGACCGAAACTTAGGTGGTTTACCCGATTGGGGAGTTATCTACAGAATGATACGTTCCGGAAAACATTTTGATCCGATAACAAATGAAATCCAGAGTGAGTATCAATTACCTAAAAAAAGTTTTCTGAAATCAATTTTCGGAGGATAATCAGCACAAAGCATAGAATTTCAGGCATTTGAAAACGAATTTGGATTCAATGCCGCTTAATTTTTGTATCCCCTTCCCCGATCATTCATCCTTGGTGTAGAGAGACTTCATTGAGGGTTCAGAGGGGGTTGAGAGAGGGTTCGGTTAGGTTCGGCTCTCTCTACCCTCTCTCAACCCTCAATAAAACTTCTCGGATTACGCTTTATACCTAAAGTACTATTTAGATCAAGGATCCACTTTGTATCATTCATTTGACTCACTACGACCCGGAGTCTGCAAGCACTCGGAATGTTACAGTTGCGGCAAGAGAATAATAATACAACGACACAAAAATGCAATCCGTCAGATGACAGATACAAAGAACTTGTTTAATAAAAATACGTAACCAAACAATTTTGAACCCTGATTGTAAACAATAAAATTGTAACACCTGTTTATGTTGTTAGAAAACGATACCATACGGCTACGTGCTGTTGAACCGGAAGATCTGGATCGATTGTATACATGGGAAAACAACCCTCAACTATGGTCTGTCGGGAATACCCGTAATCCGTATTCCCGCTTTATGTTGAGACAATATATCGTCGATTCGGACAAAGACATTTACGAAAACAAACAACTACGATTGATGATGGTTTGTGTAAAAACAAATAAGACAGTGGGTACTGTTGATTTGTTTGATTTTGATATACATAACAGTCGTATTGCACTCGGATTATTTGTGGATACTGCCTCCCAAGGGAAAGGATACGCTAAAACAAGCCTTAAACTGGTGGAAGAATATGTTTTCGATTATCTGAAGATCAATCAACTTTACTGTCATATTGCCGAAACAAACACCGCCAGTATGCGCATGTTCGAACAGGAATTATACGAAAAAGCTGGATTATTCAAAGACTGGATCAAAACGGTCAATGGCTTTGAAAGTGTTGTCCTTTTTCAGCAGTTCAGAGAGGTGTACCTGAAGAGGAAATAACATATAGTTTTTCTTACAAAGAGATACTATACGACATGTGATTTACAGAAAAATTTCCAACTCTCCCGACAAAATCAAACCAACCCGAAACAACGGCAGGATAAATGCCAACATCTATCTGATTTAATCAAACGGATACTGTGATATTGTATGCTATAGATTCGTTCCGTTTTTTGAAAACACGCAAGACACTCTCCCTGAATCTGAAATCAATTACGCAGAATCATTATTGCGAAATCGGGACCTTCCATATTGTATTAGAAACTCAGATCAGACACTTTTGATTCCAACAGAATAATTTTGTTGGAATAAATAAAAAGCTTATCCGACAGGAATAAACAGAACTAATTATCAATAGTTTACCGCTTGATTTCAAGCGAATTATACCCTTATAATCAAAAAAAGTAAAATACGAATAAACGACCTGAACTTCTTACCCGGAACGGCTCGAGGATAAAAACCGGAATATCTTCATTTTTTACTACCTTTGTGCCAGCAAATTTGCAGTCGAAACATGATAGATAATTCCTTATTTAATAATAAAAAAGTAGTATTCCACACGCTGGGATGTAAATTAAATTTTGCCGAAACATCTGCTATCGGGAAACAACTCAGTAACGAGGGCTTCGTAAAAGTACGACCCAGCGAACAAGCCGATGTATGTATTATCAATACCTGCTCCGTAACAGACACAGCCGATCACAAATGCCGCCAGGCTATCCACAGGCTAAACCGTCAGCATCCGAATGCTATTATGATAGTAACGGGCTGTTATGCTCAATTGAAACCAGATGAAATTGCATCTATTGAAGGAGTTGATCTGGTACTGGGTGCAAACGAAAAGTTCAGCATATTGGATTTTCTGAATAAAAAAGCGGATCCGAATAACGGTGAAATTCATCGGGAAGATATTCTGAAAGTAAAAGAGTTCAAGCCTTCCTGTTCGCGTGACGACAGGACACGATACTTTCTGAAGGTACAGGATGGTTGCGATTATTATTGCACCTACTGTACCATTCCTATAGCCCGTGGGCATAGCAGGAATGCTTCCATTGCCGAAACGGTAGGAATGGCGAAACAAGCCATAACCGAGGGCGCAAAAGAAATCGTACTTTCAGGAGTAAATACCGGCGACTTCGGCAGATCAACACATGAGACATTTTACGATTTAGTGAAAGCTTTGGATGAGTTACCCGGAGACATACGTTTTCGCATATCATCCATCGAACCCAATTTACTGACCGATGAACTAATCGCTTTTGTGGCACAAAGTCATCATTTCATGCCACACTTTCATATTCCATTACAATCGGGATCAAATGAAGTTCTGAAGATCATGAAACGACGTTATACCTGCGAAACATTTGCAGAAAAAGTTGCAACGATAAAAAGAATTATTCCGGAGGCATTTATAGGAGTAGATGTGATAGTTGGGGTGCGCGGGGAAACAGAAGAATTTTTCGAGCAAGCAAAGGCTTTTATTGCCTCACTCGATATTTCACAGCTACATGTTTTCAGCTATTCCGAACGTGAGGGTACAAAAATGCTCGAAATAGACCATAAAGTTTCAAACGCCGAACGGAAGCACCGCAGTGATGAACTTCATGCGCTTTCCAATGAAAAGACCCATTCGTTTTATGAATCTCAAATAGGTAAAACGGCTCAGGTTCTCTGGGAAAGTCGTTTGAACGGAGAAAAGATGGTAGGATTCACGACGAATTATATACGGGTAGAAAAAACCTACGACAAAAAACTGGTCAATACAATTCAGACCATTATAACCGGAGAATGGAACGAAGCACAAACAGCTTTAACGTGTTCATAAACCGATTGGAAAATTGGTTGATCAATTAGAGATTAGCGATAATTATCAATCCTGCTATTAACGATAAATTATAAAATTAATATTCATGCTAGCAAAACGTATTATTCCTTGCCTTGATATTAAAAATGGGAAGACCGTAAAGGGAATTAATTTTGAGAATATCACCGCTGTAGGTGATCCTGTTGAATTAGGTGCTCTGTATGCCAAAATGGGAGCCGATGAATTGGTATTTCTGGACATTACAGCCACAAACGAGAAGCGTAAAACCTTATCGGAATTGGTAACACGTATTGCCAAACATATTAATATTCCTTTCACTGTCGGAGGAGGCATATCGAGTGTGGAAGATGTTTCATTACTACTGGCATGCGGAGCAGATAAAATATCCGTTAATACATCGGCCGTACTTAATCCACAACTGATAAGTGATTTAGCCAGCCAATTTGGAAGTCAATGTGTTGTACTCGCAATCGACACGAAATACATTCATGGAGAATGGTATGTATTCTTAAATGGAGGACGTGTTGCTACTGAGATTAAAACGGTAGAATGGGCGAAACAAGCTGTAGCTCTTGGAGCAGGAGAGATACTCTTAACTTCGATGAACAACGACGGGACGAAAGACGGATTTGCACTGGATATTACGCGTGGCGTCTCGGAAGCAGTCAATGTACCCGTCATTGCCAGTGGTGGAGCAGGCACGATGGAACACTTCGTAGATGTCTTTGAAAAAGGGAAAGCGGATGCAGCTTTAGCTGCCAGTATTTTCCACTATAAAGAAATCGGCATACCGGAACTCAAGACCTATTTGAAGAATAAAGGTGTAGAAGTCCGGATATAATCACTTCGTGAATAAATCGTTTTATTTACAAAACAGAAAAACGGGAAAATTCTTACTCCATGAACGTTACACATCATTTTTCGAAATTGATACTGATACTTTTTACCGTTCTACTTACGTGGAGTTGCAATGAATTTACCAGTTCCCCTTACTCTTCTATAAGCTTCGACAGAAGGAGTTCTATTCCCGGGAATGGAAGAGCCTCAGCGGTGGCATTTACACTCAATAACAAAGGCTATGTGGCTTTAGGCAGGGATTCTCTGGAGAAACAGCTTAAAGATTGTTGGGAATATGACCCTTTAATTGATCGTTGGACGGAGAAAGCTCCTTTTCCGGGAATTGCAAGGGTAAAAGCAATGGCTGCAGCAGTAAACGACAAGGCTTATGTCGGCCTCGGATTTGACAACTCCGATCCTAATGGAGCAGAATATAATTATAATGCTTGTTTGAAAGATTTTTGGATGTTCGATCCTGCGGCCAATAGTTGGACACGAAAAGCCGATTATCCAAGCTATACAACAGTTGCCTGTGTTAGCTTTGTATATAAGAATAACATTTATGTCGGATCCGGATTTGACAATCATGTATTTAAAAATGAATTTTGGAAATACATTACAGCAGAAGACAAGTGGATTCGATTGAATGATTTCCCCGGATCAGGACGCGCAGCAGCAGTCGTATGTACAAATGGCGAACAAGTTTATTTCGGGACAGGTTACAGGACAGGTAATGAAGATGATTGGTGGGAGTATTTTCCGGAAAGCGACACCTGGAAGTTGAGAAATAATATAGCTGGTGATGGGCGTGAAAATGCCCTTTCATTCAGTATTGATAATAGATTCTTTGTCGCGACCGGTCAAGTGTTTCACGGTAATCTAACAGGAGGACACGCATTATCCGATATTATTGAATATGATGCTATCCGTAAAGTCTGGTATAAAAGAGGAAATCTTCCTGCTGCAAGAGAAAATGCCGTTGCTTTTACGATCAATGGAATAGGATATATTGGGTTTGGAGAGAACGACAAGAATGTATTAAATGATTTTTTTAGTTTTGATCCTGTAAAATAACACGTAATTTGCCTGACATTGATTGTATGAAAAAGAAAATCTGCTTACTAATCTATTTGTTTTTATATACTCTTCTAATCTATGCTCAGAAAGATTCTGTCGAGTATTCAGTAAATTTTATTGGATTATCTTCAACAGGGGTTAATTCACCCTTTTGGTTACAAAGCAATCAATACGGGCAAATATCTTCTTCCTCTTCAAGTGCCGATTTATTAATTGGAATAAATAAAGAGTTCCGAAAAAGCCCTCAATTATTTAATTACGGGTTTAAGGCCAATCTTTTATTGCAGACTGACAAAGAAAGAACGAATGCCTATTTTCATGAATTGTATGCAAAAGCACGATTTTCTGTTTTCGATATTGTATTAGGGGCACGCGAAGAACATTTGGGAAACCAAGACTCAACCTTATCAAGTGGCGGATTTTTGTTATCACATAACGTCAGACCTATGCCTAAAATTATAATCGGTATTGAGCATTTCACCCCTGTCCCTTTTACAAACGGTTTCTTAGAGATAAAAGGCGCTATAGCCCATGGTTGGTATACGGATAATATTTACGTACAGGGTCTTTTACTTCATCAAAAATATTTATATGCAAAGATAGGTGGTCATCTACCCGTTCATTTCCAATACGGCATAGATCATGTAGCTCAGTGGGGTGGAAACATATCCAGACTTGGACAACAACCTGAAAGCTTCGATGATTATATTCGAATTTTCCTGGGTAAATCAGGAGCAAAAGATGCTGTTGGTACCGATCAAATAAACACCTTGGGAAATCATATTATTTCACAAAGCATGAGGTTAGATATTGATGTCTTTAGCTTTCAACTTGGAGGTTACTGGCAAAACATTTCAGAAGATCCACCGGTCAGATTCATTACTAAAGCAATTAATACGCCGGATGGACTTTGGGGAATCTCATTACGAAATAAGAATTTTCCTTTTATTAAGGAAATTCTTTATGAGTACCTCAACACAACCGATCAATCCGGACCTTACGGAGATAAAGATGGGATTATATACGGAGGAAATGATAATTATTTCAATAATGGCATCTATCAAAACGGTTGGACCTATTATGCACGAACAATTGGCACACCCTTTATTTCTTCACCTATTTACAACAAAAATGGTATTGTTTCCATAACAAACAACCGGGTACAAGTTCATCATTTCGGATTAGAAGGAGAGACCTCAGGTTACAGCTACAAACTGCTGGCTTCATTCAGCAAAAATTACGGAACGTATAGCACGCCTTACGCTGTCATGATACAAAACACTTCCATGGCATTGGAAATCAACAAACGATTTTCAAAATTATCAAACATTCAGGTGGGGTGTTCTTTCGGGGGCGATTTTGGAAAGTTATACGGAACTTCAGTTGGATGTATGCTTTCCATCAGAAAAACAGGAAATCTGTTCAATTATTGAGGATCAGAAGAAGAAAATACTATAAAGGATTATTGATAAAAAGCTTATCGCTAAAATAGCGACAGGAACAATAGCTTCATCTTTTTCTATTGATAGACTGGATACATTTTGCGAAAAAACTTGCGGTCTAAATTTGCGAATTGACCAAAAACAAGCTAAAGCAGCTAAAAGACCAATAAACATTCCTCCCATAATATCCAACGGATAATGCACTCCTAAATAAATCCGTGAATAGGCTGTTATAAAAGCCCACGCAAAAATAGCATAAGAGTATATTTTCCGTTTAATAAATAAAGACGAAAGTAATGCAAAACCAAAAGCATTTGCTGCATGTGACGAAGCAAATCCATACTTACCCCCACTATATCCTTTTACCAAATGGACTAATCCTTTTAAGTTTTCAGCGTGCGATGGCCGAAGCCGCTTAACCAAATCTTTAAGTAAACCGGAAGAAATCTGATCAGAAATCACAATACAAAAAACAAAAGCGAAGACAACCCAGATTGCTTCGCGTTTCCATTGCCTGATCACAAGATATAATACCGAAATATAAAGCGGAATCCAGGTTAGCTTATAGCTTACAGCAGACATAAAACCATCGAAAAATGGCGCATGAATTCCATTTATAAGCAAGAATAAATTTGTATCCCAAAGTTTAAGGGTATCTATCATATTTATGTCGTTGTCAGTACTTCATTAGACCAATGGTTTCTAAACTTCAAAAGATATTTTATATTTTTTCTATATTCACTTGTTCCACCCAGCCTATACTACCATTTGCTAATTTTATTTCAGTCCACTTACCCAATGTACTCTTGATAAACACCTTGGCACCCTCATGCAATTGAAATAAATCAGTTCCACTCTTATCCGGTGAACTTTTCACACTAATAACACCTGACATAACAATAGCCTCGCTATGATTAAACATTTGTGCTTTACGTACTCCTGAAAAAATCAACATAAAAAAACTTATACCGACCAAAGCCAGTGCTAAATAGAAAGATGCTTTTCGGAGAGCCCGAGTCGGTCCAAAAATAAATAAAAAAGCTGAAATCAAGCAAACAATAAATATTCCTAAGCTAATTATTAGCCATTGATTGGAAGTAAGCAATTTGATCAAATTTTGAATCCAACGTCCAATAAAAAAAGTAGGTGTTGGAACAATATTATCAACTACTTTCAATTGAGCTAATTCAAGATTAAATTTTGCATCCTCAAATGAAGGTGAAAGCCTAAGTGCCCGTTCATAGTTTAAAATAGAACGGCCTATTTCGTTTGATTTATAGTAAGCATTTCCAAGATTAAAATAGATTTCAGGTGCTACACCGTCACTAGACAGTATTTTCTCATATTGATTTGCAGCACTCGAATAATCACCTTTTGCATATAAATCATTGGCAAGTTTAACTGCGTTATTTTGAGAAAACGCAAACGGCCCTAAACACAAAATTAAGGATAAAAACAGAAGAATACGTTTCATATATGTACTGAATAATATGTTTGTTATTTTTTAAAAAATTCTTCCAAATCACTGATTGCATGAATAGTATCAGTATACAAATCACCCATTTCCTGTTGACCGGAATTTGGGGCATATCTCGCAAACTCGCAAGTATTAAGGATATCAATAAATTGGTTTATTACTTTTGTCTCAACTTGATGATTTGTCAATTCCAACTCAACACTTCCTTTCGTGAGTGCAGAAACAGGTATTGATAATTTATCACTTAAATAAGTCCAGGTGGCTTTTAATACTTCTTCGTAAAATTGGTCTTTATTCCCTTCTTTCAAAAATTTCTGAGCTAATTTCAAACGTCTTTGAGCTAATTTATTCGCCTTTTTATTTTTCAACAAAATGACATCAGAATTTTCTTTCGCTTTCTTTCGGAAGAAAACAAACAATATCACAGAGAGAAGCAAAGGAATCAAATAAAGCAACCAAGATAAAAACGTACCAAAAATGGGTTCTTCTTCTTTTGATAAACTAATTTTGTCTGTCTGGATATATCTAATATCTTTGCTTAGTTGCTTGACATCTTCTTTATCTACATAATTTCCAACAACTGTTGAATTTTCACCACCTTCACCTTTCTTAACTTGTAAGTTATAGAGTGGTGTTCGTAAGGTTTTATATCTCTTTTCCTGAATATCGAAATAAGTAAATTCGGCTGAAGGTATTTCAAAATTACCAGAATGACGTGGAATAAACATATACTCAATGGACTTATTCCCAGAAATACCAGAAGCATTTGTTTTAAAGTTATTGCTTACCTTTGGATCATATGATTCAAAACCATCCGGAAATTTAATGGTTGGGTTTTTAATCAATTTCATATTACCGTTCCCAGCAATATCTATTTTTAACGTAACTGCATCATTCGCTTTCACATTTAAAGACGAAATTGAAGAATTCAATGTAAAATGCCCAACTGTACCCGTAAATGTCACTGGTTTCCCTGAAGGTAATGCGTTCACAGTAATTTTCACTGCAGGTGCAGTAATGCTCTTTGAAACATTCGTATAAGAATCAAAGAAATCATCAAATATACTTCGAACAGCAGTTTTATTTTGAACCCTGATTACTGCATCAAAATTCCATTTATCAATCTGAATAACGCCTGAATGTTGTGGATAAAGCAACACCTTATACAACTCAACAGTACTGTAATTCCGTCCATTGTAGTTTTCAAGAGCTAGTTGTTTATTCGTAGGTAATTCTACGTCTTGTTTCATAAACCCATTAAAATCAATTATTTTTTTAGGATTACATCCTACAACATCAACTAATGTATAGAGTTTGTATGTAACTAAAATAGCTTCTTGTTCAAAAACATTCGTCTTAGAAACTACTGTTCTCATAAATATATTCTCATTTGAGATCGAAGCCTGTGCATTATTACTGGAAGGACTGGCTCTTCTACCCCCCTGAGACCTGGAAGAAGGGGGAGTCGCATCTGCAGGAAGGACTTTAATTGAAACTCCTTTAGAGGTGAATTTCTTACCATCAACAATAATACTTGCTGATGAAATTGTGAAAGTTCCTGTTTTTTGAGCCTGTAGAGTATAAGTATATGATAAAGATACAGACGAAGAACTCTTCCCATTAATAATCTGATAACTTGAACTATGCGACTCAAAAGGCCCGGCCAAAACATCAAAATTATTAAATTCAGGCGCTCTTAAATCTCTACCTGAGGCATTAACCGTATACACTAATTGAAATGGCTTATCTAAAACAACAGATGACGGTGCAGAAACTGTGAAACGCACAGGTTCATCAGCTCTTACAATCAACGAGTTTAGAAATAGTAGCGAAAGTGATAAAAATATTATTTTTCGTTTCATATGTTTTTTTCAAATCAAAAAATTCTTCATTACCAGTCCTTATCTGCCTTTTTGGTACCCCTTACAGGTTGTTTTTTTGCCTTATCCTGAGCATTCTTTTCATCTTGCGACAATGCATCCAAAATTTGTTGGGCATTTTCTTTTGACATTTGTTGCTGTTGACGTTGTTGTGATTGTGGCTGTTGTTTAGGTTTTTGATCCTGAGGCTGCGGTTTCTGATTTTGTTTATTATCTTTATTCTTATCCTGTTTATTGTCTTTGTTCTTATCTTTATTTTTATCTTTATTTTGCTTCTTAAATAATGACTGAGCATAAGCCAAATTATAGCGCGTTTCATTATCTTTTGGATTATTTTTAAGAGCCATCTCATAGGCTTTAATACTTTCTTCGATTTTTTTGTCCATTAATAATGAATTGCCTGTATTGTGAAAAGCAGCAGCAATTTTCTCTTTATCTTTAGGTTGAAGAGTAATGGCATTATTATATTGTTGTAAAGCTTCTGCATATTTTTTTTGTCGAAACAAAGCATTACCCAGGTTATAATTCGCTTCAAAAGATTTCGGATTCTTTAATAATCCTTTACGGTAAGCTATTTCAGCTTCCGTAAATTTGGATGATTTATACAGTCTATTTCCGTTTCGAACATCATCACTTTCTTTTTGAGCCCAGACAGAAATTGTCAAAAAACTCATCATCAATATATATCCTATTTTTCTCATTGGTTCAAATGTAATTAACAAATTGTCAATTCTTTTCGATTTTCTCTTTTAAATCAAAAATTTTAAATTTACTTAGTCGTTTATTTTTACGATCGAAAACAAAGAAATCAATAATCAAAATAATCAAAGCTAATAAAGCAAATGATTGAAATTGTTCATTATAATCCGAAAAATTACTGGTTTTTATATCTGATTTTGCTAAAGTATCTAGTTCTTTAGATATTATTCTAAATGCACTGTTACTATTATCTGCATGCACATAAATACCTTTTCCAGCTAGAGCAATATCTTTACACATCGATTCATTTAATTTGGATACAACCACATTCCCATTTTTATCTTTCCAGAAGCTCATTGTGCCTGGGACTGGGATTGGAGCTCCGTCAGATTTTCCCATGCCAATCACATCCACCATTATATTATTCTCTGCGGCTAGCTTTGCAGCACCAACTGCATCATCTTCATGGTTTTCGCCATCTGTTATAACAATAATTGCTCGTCCTGCTTGACTTTTTGAGCCAAAAGATTTTATTGACAAATCAATTGCACTTCCAATTGCAGTTCCTTGCCTAGGTACTAATTGAGGGGAAATGGTTGATAAAAACATCTTTGCCGACACATAATCGACTGTAATAGGTAATTGTGTATAAGCATCACCTGCAAAAACAACTAATCCGATTTTATCATTCGTCATACCATCGACCAACTGTGATAAAACTTGTTTTGCCTTTTCTAATCTACTAGGAAGAACATCCTGAGCCATCATGGAATTTGAGACATCGAGTGCAATTATCACTTCAATTCCATGTCGTTTTTCCTTTTCCACTTTTGTTCCAAATTGTGGTTGTGCTAAAACAATAATTAGCAAAAAAACAGCAACTAATTGCAAATAGAATTTTACTTGTGGCCGTATAATTGAAACATTGGGCATTAATTCCGCCAATAAATCCGGATTTCCGAATTTCCGAATGTTCCGTTTTTTTTGTATTTTAGTATAAATGAATACACCTATCAATACAGGGACTAACAGGAGTAAATATAAATATTCCGGATGAGCAAATCTAAACATATAGTTTTTTTTTAGTAAATATAAGTTGCACCTTTTATAAAATTAAACGGACATTGAAACTTTTAAAATAATTTCAGTCCGAAAATAATTCTCTATGGAATCCGTCTTAATATAGTGTTTCTTATTAATATCTCTAATACCAGAAACATAAACGCTAAAAAGCTGAAAACATAAAACTGCTCTTCTTTTTTACTATATTCTCGCACACTTATTTTTGTCTTTTCTAACTGATCAATGGATTGATAAATACGCCGAAGTTTTGAATTATCTTTAGCATTATAATATCTTCCGCCTGTCAAATTAGCTATATCCTGTAAAGACTTTCCATCAAAATCCGATTGCACTTGTTGATACTGGATGCCCATTGGAGTTGGAACTGGTATATTTACAATTCCCGTTGTGCCTACTCCAATCGTATATATCCTTATACCAAAAGTCTTGGCTATTTCTGCAGCTGTAATTGGTGCAATATCGCCACAATTATTCGAACCATCTGTCAACAAAATAATAACTTTTGACCTGGCCTTGCTATCTTTTATTCGATTAATCGCATTAGCTAATCCCAAGCCAATGGCAGTTCCATCATCAACAAGACCGTATTTCACACTATTAAATAAATTAATCAACACTGCATGATCAATAGTTAAAGGACACTGCGTAAAACTTTCTTTAGCAAAAACGACTAATCCAATATTATCATTAGGACGTGAGAGAATAAATTCAGTTGCAACTGCTTTAGCTGCTTCTAATCGATTTGGTTTAAGGTCTTCTGCTAACATAGTTCCAGAAAGATCTAATGCCATCATTATATCAATACCTTCAGTGTTTTGAGTTCTCCAACTGTTTGATGCTTGGGGACGGGCTAATGCAATTATAATCGATGTTATTGCAAGAGTTCTCAAAACAAACAAAAAATGTCTGAATTTGATTTTTCTACTTTTAGGGAATGACACAAGATTCCGATGCGTAGAGATTTGTATACTCGCATCTGATTTATGCATTTCCCAAATGTACCAAAATACAATAGGAATTAACAATAACAATAAAAACAGATATTCTGGGTTATGAAAAGTCATCATTAAGTTGTAATAATTTTTTTAATTAACAAGAGCTCTAAGTTACTTAACTATATTCTCTTTATTTTCTTCTTTTTTTATTTCTTCCAGAGGCTTTGTTTCTTCAACTTTTGTTTGATTTACAAACAAATAAGCATTCGTAAGACTTAACTCGTGCTCATCGGGAGTTGCATTCCATTTTGCAAATTTTACTAGATCAGCCAATTTCAATATCTGCTTTAGTCCTGAATATGCAGTTTTCTGCTCCATACGCAAATTTCGCAAATGTTCTAGGATTTCTTCCGAAGTCATTTCCATGCTGTTGACAGAAAAAACCCTTTCTATATATTCGCGTACAACATCTGTCAATTCTGTATGATATTCCTTTGATCTACCTTGTTGCCATGGTTTTTCCTGTTTTATTTTATCTAATTGATTCAATGCAACCACATAAGGTGGTTGAAGGAGCTTCAGTTCTTTACTACTTAATACAGGTTGTTTCTTAAAGTATTTTTGATATAAAACAATTAATAAAATTATTAATGCATGTATGGCCAATATAAGCAAAATTACAAACAATAAGTTTAACCAATTGAATTTGGGGTTAAAAACAGACTTAATGTCTGCAATCTTATTTGATGCAGTATCAATTTTAAAAGGCTGAACGACTTTTAGAGAAAGTGATTTTGACCAAACGGTATCCCCATTTAATACAAATGGGAAAGGTGGTATATAAAGAAGCGAATCTTTAAAAGCTGTAACTAAATAATGTTGCTTTACAGTAATATGACCATCTTGTGATTTTAAAGTATCAATTTTAACTGGTTCAACTAAATCTAATCCACCTACAATACTATCTGTAAAAATAGGCATACTGATTTTTTGATTCGGTTGTTGAGTTACCTCAAATGTCAAATGAGCCTGATTACCTATCCATAGAACTGTTGAATCGAGTCGCGCATTCACCGTTATTTTTTGAGCCCACAAATTCGTGTATACTAAAGACACCAACAGAACAAACAACATCAAAAGAGATTTTCTCATACAAATAATCAATTTCCAATTTTTCAATTATAAATTATAAATTGTGATATCTCACGCTCGCATTTTAAACAATTTCATAAGTACCTTAACATAATCATCTGAAGTACTCATAGATACCAAATCGACACCGGATTTTGTAAATGATTTCTGCAAAGCCAACTGCCCTTCTCCCCAAGCATGTTTATAGGTCGTGCGAAGCCGTTTATCTGAAGTATCTACCCAAATTCTTTCTCCGGATTCAGCATCCTTTAATTTGACTAAACCAACATTCGGTAGTTCTGTCTCCCGTATATCAAAGACTTGTAAAGCGACAACATCATGTTTCCTGTTTGCTATCATTAAATCTCTTTCGAAATTCTTATCAATAAAGTCTGAAATGATAAATGCTGTTGAACTTTTTTTAATGGCATTGGTAAAATAACGTAATGCTCCTGCAATATCAGTTTTATTACTTTCTGGTTTAAAATCAATTAATTCTCTGATAATGTGTAAAACATGTCTCTTTCCTTTTTTGGGAGGAATAAACTTTTCAATTTTATCTGAAAAAAATATAACTCCAATTTTATCATTATTCTGAATGGTTGAGAAAGCCAAAGTAGCTGCCACCTCAGTAAAAATATCTTTTTTAAGTTGTGTTACAGTTCCAAATTCTCGACTCCCTGAAACATCTATCAGCAGTACGACTGTCAGTTCTCGTTCTTCTTCAAATACTTTTATATAAGGATGTCCAAAACGCGCTGTTACATTCCAGTCAACAGACCGGATGTCATCTCCATATTGATATTCGCGCACTTCAGCAAAGGTCATTCCACGTCCTTTAAACGCTGAATGATATTCACCTGCGAAAATATTCTTAGACAAACCACGCGTCTTAATCTCTATTTTTCGTACTTTTCTTAATAATTCACTGGTTTCCATAATTCAATTTTGCCAATACGACAATAAGCCAATATGTATATTTCGAATACAAAATGTTTAATAAAACTACCTGTTAACTATTCCAATTCATTATTGACAAATTGGAAGACAGGTATATAACTTAGGGCACTTCAACTGTATTCAAAATTTCAGTAATAATTTCTTCTGTAGTCATGTTGTTAGCTTCGGCTTCATAGCTAAGCCCGATACGGTGACGCAGAACATCATAACAAACAGCACGAATATCTTCTGGAATAACGTATCCTCTTCGTTTAATAAAAGCATATGCACGCGAGGCCAATGCAAGGTTTATTGATGCACGAGGTGAAGCACCAAACGAAATCATATCTTTCAACGCATCTAACCCATAATCCTGAGGATATCTTGTCGCAAAAACAATATCAACGATATATCGCTCAATTTTTTCATCGATATATACTTGTCGTACCACATCACGTGCCTCAATAATGTCTTTGGGTGATAGTATCGGAAGTACGATCGGCTTCTCCTTCAATAAATTTTGACGTATAATTAATTTTTCTTCTTCTTTCTTGGGATAATTGATAATTACTTTTAGCATAAAACGATCCACTTGAGCTTCCGGAAGTGGATAAGTACCTTCTTGTTCAATAGGGTTTTGTGTTGCTAGTACCAAAAATGGTTCATCCAATTTATAGGTATTTTCACCTATTGTCACCTGACGTTCCTGCATGGCTTCAAGTAAAGCACTTTGAACCTTTGCTGGCGCACGATTTATTTCGTCTGCTAAAACCAGATTTGCAAAAATCGGTCCTTTTTTAATGCTAAACTCTTCCTTTTTTTGACTGTAGATCATCGTTCCCACAACATCAGCTGGCAATAAATCAGGCGTAAACTGAATTCTACTAAAATCACCTTTTATAAGATCCGACAGCGTTTTTATAGCCAGCGTTTTAGCTAATCCGGGAACACCTTCTAACAAAATGTGACCGTCCGAAAGTAACCCAATTAATAAAGACTCTACCAAATGTTTTTGACCGATAATAACCCTGTCCATTCCCATGGTTAACGCATCTACAAAAGAACTTTTTCGTTCGATGCGTTCATTAAGCTCCTTAATATCAACAGATTGAATCATATTTTTTATATTGTTTTTGTTTTACTTTTTGTTGAACAAATATAGTATTATTTGAAACGTTAAAGCATTGATTTGACAACTATTAACCTGAATTTAGATTATTAAGTATAGAACGTTTCTTACTCAAAAATTCAGGAATTTTTTATACATATTTGAATTAAAAAATTCTGTAATTGTAAAAATTTGCTGAACTTGTATAATGCAAAAGCAATTCTATAATACAAAACTGAATAACATTTAACTTTAAGGCGTTTCTTGTTTTACATAAATATCATGAAGTTCTTTCGCTTTTTTCAAACAACGTGGGTTTGTAACATCTATTAATCGGGAATCCAATTTTGGTATTCGAATTAATGTCCCAAAATCGATTTTATCCGGATTCGATATTCGATCTTTATTGGCTTCATAAATATAAACCCAAAAATCTTTCTGCCCATAATATCGTTTTGACATAATGGTTAATCGGCTACCTTCTCTAATTTTCTCAGACGCAATAAATTTAGTATAAACTCTGGGGTTATCAAATAAAATTTGCAAACTGTCTACCGATTGATTTTCGCGAATCGAATCAAAATCATTAATATCTTTTGGTATAACCACCGTTACTGTTTTTGTGGTTTGTTTAGGTTTAGAAGAGAACCATTTCGAAACAGCATTTGTAATTTTCAAGGCACTTACTTTTTCTGAAATTTTAGCTACTGAGTATCTCTTTGAAAATTCATTGGCTGGTGGATAAAAGAAATATAATCCCGCACTAATTCCCGTTAATAAAAATAAAATTATTAATACCCATAACCAAACTTTCTTCCTTCTTATAGGCTTTATATTCTCTAAATATGGAGTCATTGATAATTCTGAAAGCAATTGCGATTCTACATCTTCAGACTGAACTTGTTCTTCAGCAATATCTCCTGCAGTTTTATCCAGAAGAACCTGTCCATCTGTTTGAATTAGCGTTTTTTCTTCATTAATTAACTTCGAATCATCTTCTTTAAATCGACTCTTTAACGTTGGATCATCTTGAGTTATTTTATCATTATTTTCTATCTTTTCTTCCTCATTTGTATATGCCTGCTCCTTTTCTTCTTCTGGCTTAGTCTTTGCTTCTTCAGAAACAGCAGATCTTGAACTTGGAGATAATGCTTGAATTTCTGAAATAAGATCTTTTATTTCGGAAGCTTGTTCTGTGAAGATACGTAAAGGATCTGAAACTGGTTCTGTTTCGTCAATCGGTTCTTTTGGAGAGATCTCTTCATCTAAAACTACCGGTTCTAAATGTGCAAAAGGCTCATTTACTTGTTCTCTTAATGCTGTGTCAGGCACAAAGGCCACTTTATAATATCCGGCCAACATTATTTCTTCTCCGGTTTGAACATTAACACTCTTACGTGGCTCATTCCATAGAAGTTTAAAGGTTCCAAAGTTTTTTATTTTTACGACTTCTCCGGCTAATAAGGCATCTTCTGCTGTCGCAATCATGACCTTAAGAAACTCTTCAGCAGCTCGTTTACTTACAGAAGCTTTCGAAGCTAAGAGGTCTGTAATTTCCTGAGATGAAATTTTTTCCTTACTCATGATGCGACAAATCTTTAAGCTTATCCTTCAGAATATTGCTTTGTTTGAAATTTACTACTAATTTTGGTGGTATAAGTGTCCGAACTTGAGTGGAAGGATGTACCGAAAGACGTTCGTCCTTTTTTCGAACCTCAAAGTTTCCGAAACTCTGAAAACCAATTATCTTTTCTTCAAGTAAAAGTTCAGTGCACGTTGCAACAGTTGTTTCCAACAAAACCTCCACCACCGACCTTGGAACTTTCATTTTGTCTGCCATACTGGTTATTAATTCTTTGTTGTTCATAAACCTGCCCTGTTAATCGTCATCAATAATATCACAATTCAAATTGAATTTATAGCAAAAAATTAAAGCATATACAATTAAGAATAAATTAATCAATTAGAACCCCAATCACTGATTCATTTTATATGAATTATTCTGTTTTAACTATAAAACAAACTGTATTTTTTTATCAAAGACTGTAAATATTAATCTAAATTTAAAATCTGACAAACACAATGTAAATTATTAATCATAAAAGATTTTATTTATTCTATTGTAACCGAACATATCAATTGAGTTTACTTGTTATATCTGATTAAAATCTTCTGAAATTCACGTAATGAATTTTATTTCATTCACCATATAAGTCGAAATCTGTCGCATCAATAATTCTTGACTGATAAAACTCTCCCTTGCTCACTCCTACCGTCTTGATAGGAATCAGCACTTCCTGATCTACCTCAGGGGAGTCATATTCCGTTCTTCCTACAAAATAATCTTCTTCAACCCTATCAATTATTACTTTCAACGTCTTTCCAATTTTCAGTTGATTTATTTCTGCCGAAATTTCTTGTTGTATTGACATGATTTCATCAACACGTTTTTGTTTCACATCATTTGGAATATCATCCGAATAAGTTTTATAGGCAAAGGTTCCTTCTTCATTGGAATAAGCAAACGCACCTAAACGTTCAAATCGCGCTTTACGTACAAAATCCTTTAATTCGTTTACATCTTCTTCTGTTTCTCCCGGATGCCCCAGCAACAAAGTCGTCCGTAAATGAATATCTGGTACTTCCGTCCGAATTCGGTCAATAAGCTCGTACGTATTTTCTGTTGTTATATTCCGTCTCATTTTTTTAAGCATGTTATTGCTCACATGTTGCAATGCAATATCCAGATAATTACAAACATTATCTCGTTCACGCATCACTTTTAGAATGTCGTAAGGAAATTGAGCTGGATAAGCATAATGCAATCGTAGCCATTCCACACCTGGAATATCCGACAGTCGCTCTGTCAATTCAGCTAATTTCAAGGTCTTGTATCGATCCTGTCCATAATAAGACAAATCCTGAGCTATCAACTGAAATTCTTTCACACCTCTTGCCACCAGCCCTTTTACTTCATTTTCTATATCTTCTATCACCCGCGAACGATGCTGACCCGTGATAATCGGAATGGCACAATAAGAACAAGTTCGGTTACAACCTTCCGATATTTTTATATAGGCATAATGCGATGGAGTTGTCAAGGTTCGCTCAAGTCGCAGGTCTGCCCTGTAATTTTGACCTAAATCAGTTAAAATATCATTATAATTAAACTTCCCGTAAAATTTATCTACCTCAGGAATCTCGAGCCGCAATTCATTCAAATAGCGTTCAGAAAGGCAGCCCATAACAAAAAGCTTTTGAATCTTCTTTTGTTTGCGCAATTCTGCAAACTGCAAAATTGTATTTATGCTTTCTTCTTTTGCATCTCCAATAAATCCGCATGTATTGATAATTACAATTTCACCATCAGGATTCTCTGCATCGTGCCGAACCTGATAACCGAGCACTTCAAATTGTCTCATCAATTGCTCCGAATCAACCAGATTTTTCGAACACCCCAAAGTAATCAAATCTACTATCGAAGACCCGCTTTTAGTTTCACGTGAAGGAAACTCTATATGTTTTTTACTTGTCATTTACAAAATTTGTTCTTAAAAACTATAAGAGATTTATTTCTCAGCTAAATAAAGATTCAACAAATTTAGCCCTGTCGAAAATCTGTAAATGCTCAATTCCTTCTCCTAAACCAATATATTTTACTGGTATTTTAAACTGATCTGAGATACCGATTACAACTCCACCTTTAGCCGTACCATCTAATTTCGTAATGGCTAAAGCAGTTACATCTGTAGCTTTAGTAAATTGCTTGGCTTGTTCAAAAGCATTCTGCCCTGTCGAGCCATCCAAGACCAATAAAACTTCATGTGGTGCTTCTGGTACTACCTTTTGCATTACATTCTTTATTTTGGTCAACTCATTCATTAAACTGATTTTGTTATGCAGACGACCGGCTGTATCAATAATGACAACATCGGCATTATTCGCTTTAGCAGATGCAATAGTATCATATGCAACAGATGCTGGATCAGCACCCATTTTTAGTTTTATTACAGGAACGCCTGCCCGTTCTCCCCAAACAACCAATTGATCAACTGCTGCAGCTCTGAATGTATCTGCGGCTCCAAGATAAACTTTTTTACCTGCTTTAGTAAATTGATAAGCCAGCTTGCCTATCGTAGTCGTTTTCCCGACACCATTCACTCCGACAACCATTATAACATATGGAGTTTGCGGTAACGTCACATCAAAATCATTCGGTAAATCAGGATTGTTTTCTGCCAGCAAGACTGCTATTTCATCTTTCAGAATAACATTTAGTTCTGATGTATTGACATATTTATCGCGTAAAACACGTTTTTGAATTCGTTCAATTATTCTTAATGTTGTTTCAACACCGACATCTGAAGAAATCAATACTTCTTCGAGATTATCAAGTACTTCATCATCTACTTTCGATTTTCCGGCAACTGCACGCGTAAGCTTGGAAAAAACACTTGCTTTGGTTTTTGATAAACCCTGATCAAGTGTTTCTTTCTTTTCTTTGTTGAAGATGTTAAATATACCCATGGCTTTAATTAATAATAATCAATGAATGATTCTTGTTGAACGCTACAAATTAACAATTTATCAAATCTGCATTATTTTACTAGCAGATTGAAAATGAACTTACAAAATTAAGTCTTTTTTCTGAGCTTATCGCAAAAAAAATCCTCTCATTTTGTTAATGAGAGGATTCCTTCTGTATTTTTTAAAACGATTTTTTTATTTCGTAAAATGTTCTTTCACTTTATCGTTATGTACTATTTCTTCCTGGAACATATATGCACCGGTTTTTGGTGATTTTACCATCTTGATAACCTTTGCAAATGCACGTCCTTCTCCTTTTTGGAGTGATGCAACCGTTTTCTTAGCCATGATTCAGATATTATTTAATTTCTTTGTGTACAGTTACTTTTTTCAATATAGGGTTGTATTTCTTCAACTCCATACGTGCTGGTGTATTTTTTCTGTTTTTCATTGTGATATAACGTGATGTGCCGGGCATTCCGCTATCTTTGTGCTCTGTGCATTCCAAAATCACTTGGACTCTTGCTTCTTTCGATTTTTTTGCCATGGTGTAGTTTTCCTCCTAAATTATGCGTATAAGTACCCTTTTTCTGACGCTTTTTTAATGGCAGCATCTAATCCAATTTTGTTGATTGTACGTAGTCCATTAGCCGATACATTCAAGCTTATCCATGTATCTTGTTCTACCCAATAGAATTTCTTTGTAAACAGGTTCACATCAAATGTTCTTTTGGTACGACGTTTTGAATGTGATACGTTGTTTCCTATCATTGCTTTTTTACCGGTGATCTGACAAATTTTTGACATTTCTATATCTTTTTATTGTTTACATTTTTTCTCAAAAACAGTGTGCAAAAGTACACTTTATTTTTTAAACATGCAAGCATTTCATCCTATTAATTGCAACAAACTTGAATTCTTTGAAACAAATTAAAAATAAACAACTGTCAATGTATTATTTATATTAAAGTATTTCTTTCAACATTAGTAAAGCTGCCTGCGTTGCCCGAATTATATTTTGTTCCCGTAATGTCCCGAAATGGAATTTCCTGCTTATAGTCAAATCTTGCGAACTAACTGCTATCCAAACGGTTCCTACTGGCTTTTCTACAGTACCTCCCGTTGGACCCGCGATGCCGGATGTCGCAACGGCTACATCTGACTTTAATACATTGCGCACTCCAACTGCCATTTGCTCAACCACTTTCTGACTCACGGCCCCGTCCCTATTTAAGTCTTCACTTGAAACATGCAAAATATTCGTTTTCAAATCATTTGAATAGGCTACTATTGAACCTTTAAAGAACTGTGAACTTCCCGGGATGGAGGTAAAGCAATGAGCTATATTTCCACCCGTACAACTCTCAGCCGTAGCAACGAGTTTTCCTTGATCAATTAAGATCTTTCCAACTATTTGTTCAATCGGCAGATCTTCATAGGCTACAATTGCACTACCAAGTAATTGATGAAGCGTATCGATTTGTTGATTCATACTCGATTCCAGCACCGGGACATCATCAGACAAACCACTTAAGCGCAACTTAACAATTCCCGAATCTGGCAAATAAGCTAAACGAATATATTCGGGTAATTGATTTTCCCAATCTGCAATTTTCAAGGCCAAAGCCGACTCAGGATAACCATAGACCTGTACCGTTCTATAAAGTAAAAACGGAGTATGGAAATAAGATCGTAAACGTGGAATTATCTCTGCGCTCATAGCCTGTTTCATTTCATAAGGAACTCCGGGCATTGAAACAATCACTTTTCCACCTTTTTCAAACCAGGTAACAGGCGCTGTTCCAACCGTATTTTGAATAACCGTACAATTATCGGGCACCATGGCCTGCGATCTGGTTAAATCATTCAACACAAAGTTAGACCGGGTTGAAAACAATCGCTTTATATTTTGCAGTACGGATTCATCAAAAACTAATTTTGAGCCAAAATACGAGCATAATGTCCGCTGGGTAATATCATCGTTCGTCGGACCTATTCCACCGGTAAACAACACCACATCTGCGCGATTTAAAGCCATATTCAGCGACTCAATGATATGGTCGGCTTCATCATGTACCGAAGTAATCTGGGCCAGCTCAAATCCCGACTTGTTAAGCTCTGTCGCCATCCAGGCCGAATTCGTATCTACAATTTGACCAATAAGGATTTCATCGCCAATAGTGATGATTTCAACCTTTACACGATTTGTTATCATTCTATTTCCTTTTTTTTAATTCAACATAGGCTATTTCAAGCTGCTCATACCATGTATTGCCAAATCTTCGGATTAATGGTTCTTTTAAAAACTTATATACCGGCACACTCAGCTTATTCCCAAACTTACGGGCACAGTTACAGACACTCCATCTGTGATAATTTACAGCAACATAGTCGTTATATTTCTGCAAACGGACAGGATATAAATGACATGAAATCGGCTTGTAGAAATCTGTCTTCCCCTCCCGATAAGCCTTTTCAATCGCACATTTACATTTCCCCGATTCATCCGTGTAAGTAAAAACACACTCAGCTCCATTTACAATAGATGTTACCGGCTCACCATCATCATCGATATAAGAGACTCCCTGTTCCCGGATTACAGCTTTTGATTTTTCAGTTAAATCATCCCATATTACGGGCAAAATAGTTTCTAAAATCTTAACCTCTGATTCCTCTAGCGGCGCACCATCATCCCCCTCAATACAGCAAATGCCCTTACAGACATCCAATTCGCACACAAAATTTTCATCAAACAAATCAAGACTAATAATCGTATCATCTATTTGTAACATTGGTATATATCTTCAATTAATTATTTTAAACCATTAAAATCAAGTGTATTATTTAGCCACTATCAAGTTAGCTCTCCTCATCATGGCCTTTTAACACCGGAACACTAATATGATATTTTACAGCCAACACTCTCGTTAAGATAATCGACATGGCAGAAGCAATTTGGGTAATTGTAGGTAGGACTTCAAACTTTAGACATACAAAATATACAATTCCACCAACAACGCAGGCCAACGCATAGATATCCTTTCTGAATATAAGTGGTACCTCATTAATTAATATATCGCGAATAATTCCCCCCGCCGATCCTGTAATCATTCCAAGTAAAATAACTACCCAAAATGGAAAATGCGCTGCGATACTTTTTTCAATACCGACTACCACAAACAATCCTAATCCAATAGCATCGAAAATAAAAAAAGTGTTGTTTAATCGAATCAAATATTTCCCCAATAAAATCACAGACAATAAAGCAATGCCCGTTACAATTAAATAGGAAGGCTGTAACATCCAAAACGGAGTAACATTTAACAGTAGATCACGAATTGTTCCCCCACCAATAGCCGTCACCAAACCGACAACATAAGCACCAAACCAATCAAACTTTTTAGCCGAAGCCAATCTTATTCCGCTGATGGCAAATGCAAACGTTCCTAAGTAATCAATAATGCTGATAAAGTGCATGATCTATATAAAATTCAAGCCTAACAATAAAATATATAAAAAAAGCGTATCAATGATAGTTGATACGCTTTGTATGTCATTTTTAATATCAATTATTATTTTGCCGGTGCCGAAGGAGCAGCTGGCGTAGCAGGTGCTTTCTTAGCTTCCGGATTTTCTCCAAAGTTTGGCGTTACGACTCCTGGCTCTGCTTGTTTTTGATGTTGATATTGTTCTTTAATTTCTGAGTCTTTCGCTGAACCGACTGATTGATGTTTGTGAACTCCGACTGCGGCAACGGATAATACAACAACAAATATTACCAAACCCCAGGTTGCTTTTTCAAGAAAATCAGTTGTCTTCCGAACACCCATTATCTGGTTTGTCGAAGAAAAACCGGCAGCTAATCCTCCCCCTTTTGAGTTTTGAACTAACACAAGTAAGGAAAGCAATACAGAAGCAATTACAATTAAAATAGTAAGCAGAACGTACATAATATGTTTTATTTTTTTGAGTTTACAATAACTTTTTCTAAAAAACGAATTTGGTCTGCAAAGTAAACACTTTTTTTCGGATTATTCAAATTTAATGCTCTCAATATTTCAACTGCTTCCTTGTATTTACGCTCTATAATAAGTTTTTTTGCATTACTTTCCGAAATCTCTTCAGTTTTCAAGAGATTTATCTCTTTTGGAGTCGGGTTAAATGCTATTTTTGCCGCTGGTTTCAGATGGTCATCTTTAATGGGAAATCTATCCTCCATTTGAACCAATGGGGAAACAACAATAGTCCGGGCTGATTTAAGTCTTTCCGCAAGGTTTTTCAACGATTGTTTTGTATCCCCACCCTCCGATTCGACCATATTGATCATATCAAAATAATCGCCGGACGATTTTCGGATCTTATTATGTTGATAGGGCTCCGTTGAAAGCAATTTATCAGGATGAAGGTAATAATAAAACCTTCGACGACTGGAACAATAAAGAGTAGCCGTCCTTAGATTGGCTGCATAGTGAATACTATGTGATTGTTGTAAGCCTTTCACATAAAGTAAACGGGCTGAAACAAAGTAAGGATAACGTTCAACCATTTCTTTCAGGTCAGCCACATATTCGGGTTTAACGGATTCTGTTTGCCTTAAAATCAGTATAAAATCATCATGGGTCATGGAAATAAGTATTAGTTAATCAACCGAAATTAAACAGAATAAAACGTCAACGATTCATACGCTACCATTTGGCTACTGTGTCATTATAAATATTATCTACAATATCTGCTATCATGAGTTTTACCAGAGCGTCTTGAACATTTGTCAACAACATACTGCTGTCAAAAGTCTGAGATGCTGAATAGCTTCTTTCAAAGTCTTCTTCTGAATTTTTCTCATTGGAGAACCTGACTTTAATAGTTAAGGTTATCTTTGTCTGTGAGGCATATGAATTTGTACTGATCGCAAGTGGAGTTAACTGATAACCTACAATTTCACCTTCTAAATGTAAATCTCCTCCTTTCTTAAGTACCTGTAGACGCGTTTGCTTACTGTATGAATCACGTAATGATTCTGAAAACTCATGTGATAAGGCTGGATAAACCAGTTCTGCCGTGTTGGGAAAATCGAAAATAGATATGGTTTTTGTTTTTGTATAATCGATCGATGAACCATTGAATTTATACGAAATAGAACAAGACACCATGAATAGTGCAATAAGTAAGGCTAAAAATATCCCCGGTTTAATATTTAATATTTTCATTTGGTAGTCATAAATGGTTTCTATTCGATTCCGTATTCTTTTATTTTCCGATATAAAGTTCGTTCTGATATCTGCAATTCATCAGCAGCTGATTTTCGCTTTCCCCGGTGCTTTTCGAGCGTCCTTTTTATCATTTGACGTTCCATATCCTCCAATGTCAATGGTTTTGGAGTTTCCAGGTCGTTATATACTTCAGCATCCTGATAGGTCTCTTCATAATCAGCATTTGCGGAAAATTGTTTAGTTTCCCTCAACGTCTTATCCGTTTTAAAGTCCGTAACAGAAGTCGGAGTCGTAATTATAGTATCCTTATGATTTATAAAAGTCGAAGGATAATGTGTTTCTGTTGGTTGACTATCATTGGGGTTATTGTTCATAATATCATGAACGAGCTTCTTCAAATCGTTCATATCCTTTTTCATATCAAAAAGAACCTGATAAAGTATTTCCCTTTCACTATTAAACGTTTTTTGATCACTGTTCGTTTTTGAAAAAAGTGCTGGCAATCGATCACTATCCTCTTTTGGCAAATAAATTCTTAGAATAGAAGCTGTTATTTCCCGTTGTTGTTCGATAACCGAAATTTGCTCGGTTATATTCTTCAATTGACGTACATTTCCATTCCAGTAATAATTTGTCAACAAAATTTTAGCATCTTCAGTCAATTTTATAGCCGGCATACGATACTTTTCGGCAAAATCGGACGCAAATTTTCTAAATAGCAATACTATATCTTCCTTCCTTTCTCTTAAGGCTGGAATAGCTATAGGAACTGTATTCAACCGGTAAAACAAGTCTTCCCTAAATCGTCCATCACGCGCTGCCTGAATCATATTGAGATTTGATGCTGCAACAACCCTAACATTTGTCTTTTGTGTCTTCGAAGAACCTACTTTGATAAATTCACCGGCTTCTAATACACGTAATAATCTGACTTGAGTTGAGAGTGGAAGTTCTCCCACCTCGTCTAGAAAGATCGTTCCTCCGTCAGCCACTTCAAAATAGCCTTTTCTGTCTGCTGTAGCACCTGTAAAAGAGCCTTTTTCATGCCCAAACAACTCGGAGTCTATCGTGCCTTCTGGAATCGCACCACAATTTACGGCTATATAAGGACCATGTTTCCGATGACTGTAATAATGGATAATTTGTGGAAAATTCTCTTTCCCCACTCCACTCTCACCCGTAATAAGTACGGAAAGATCAGTCGGAGCTACCTGCACGGCAATATCAATTGCTCTATTCAATAACTCAGAAGTTCCAATGATTCCGAATCTTTGTTTTACTGATTGTATTTCTGACTGTTGCATAATTTAGACTAAAATATAGACTGTAATAATGACATAAATAGCATGACAAAATTAGTAATAATAATAGAACTTGTTCGATAAAAAAATAAAAAGTTCCAAAAATACTTCTCCTGGACTTAATCGTAAACTTACAAAACCTGATTTTCTTACAACTTGCTTTTAATTAGCACCTATATATAGAAAAAAGAAGTAGAACGTATTCTACTTCTTTTTCAAAGAATATCTGATTTTAAAAAAATTATTTCTTGGTTTTTAATGCCCTTTTTATGCCTTCAATACCTTTAATAGCTGTAGCATTTGTTGGATCAATAGCTAATATTTTATTCCAATAGGATTCAGAAGTTGTATATTCATTTTTTACAAGTGAATAGAAACCCAGGTATCTGTAACATTCAAGTAAAATAGAATTATATTTTGGATCTGCTTTTGATTCGACCAAAGCAGCTGTTTGTTCATAATAAGGCTTAGCTAGTCCCTGTGTAGTTTCCGGATCTAAGCCGAAATTTGCTCGCGCTCTCCAAAAATTACCTCTATATCCCGTAGGTTCTATTTTTACCACTAGTGCAAAAACACTATCAGCTTTTAAGAAGGAACTCTTTTTTACAGCAGCACTTATAGAATCTTTATTGCCCAGCGCATAATATAATTTACCCAATGCAACTATAACATCAGCATTTTTTTTATCTTCAGCTAATGAATTTTCATATTTAATATAGTTAGATATAGCATTATCTAAATCACCTTTTTCATTATACATATCCGAAATATCTTTCCACAAATCGACTTTTGATGAATCTGCTTCAAGTGCTTTTTGATATTGAACAATCGCTAAATCATATTTCTTTGTTTCATGCAAAGCTTGTCCGTAATATCTGTAATCCAAAAAGGTAAAATCTGGTTTATCGGATTGATTGAACAGATGATCTGCTGATATAATGGCATCATCATATTTTTTCAAATCTGTATTGTTATACATCGACAATCTGTTAAACGCAGGATTACGTGGTTCCTTTTGCAGACCGCTATTTGAGATCTCTAATGATTTTGCAAAATCATGATTAAAAAACAAAGTCGTTGCATATCTCACTAAATCCTTCGTATTCGAATTTCCTGATTTTAAATAACTGTCATAAAGCTGAGCTGCTTTATCAAATTCATTATTGTTATAATATATGTCTGCCAGTTCTTTATCCGCCAACAAAAAATCAGGTTGTTTTTGTTTAAGCTTGTTCAACATGTCAATAGACAGAGCTGTATTTACATTTTTATAAGCACGTGCATATTTTATATAGGCTTCCTTACAGTTTGGATCATAAAGAACTGCTAATTCATAATTGCTACAGGCTGTGCCTACATCCTTCTTAGCAAGTTCAATATCACCGGCTAATACTGCCATAGGTGCATATTTCGATTTTAGATCCTTTGCTTTGTCTCTGTATACGGATGCCTGATCAATTTGTCCGTTCACCAGATAAGCATTTGATGCAGCAATAAAATAATCTGGATTTTTCTTGCTGTTTTTCAATTTTAATACGTTCTGTATTTCTAAATCAGCATCTTTTGAATTTGCTTTGATCTTCAGCATTGCAAGACCGATCGTATTCAAAACATTATCATCTTTCCCGGTTAATCCTTTTTTGAAATAAACTTCGGCTGAATCAGGTTTGTTTTCACCAAAATAAATATTACCAAGATAAAAGCAAGTTTCAGCACGTGTTAAAGTATCGGTAGCATATTCTGCAATTAATATTGGTTTTGCTACTTGCGGAAACCCAGCCTTATAATAAGAGATACCTTCTGTCTCTTTTGCTTCAATAAACGAAAAGTTTACAATAAAAAGAGTCAAAATAAGAAATAAAAAGTTACGTTTCATGTAGCTTGAATTTATAAGGATTAAAAAAATTATTCTTTGATATTAACGATTCTAACAGGCTGAGTAGCTGGAACTAGTCCTGATTTTAAAATTATTCGCTGACCTTTATCTGATGTCAGGAAATTTGTTAACCCTGAAGGTAACGAACTTCTCGGGTCATTTAATAATACAAAAACATTCCGCGTTAACGGATAATAACCATAAAACAAATAAGCTTGGTAAGGTTTATAACTATTTGCTGCAGTAGCTTGCTCTTCATTGCTAACTGACATCACTCGTACTTCATTCTTGAAAGACAAGTTCGTAGTGTCTTTATGATTTCCTAACCAGTTTACTCCGATAACACCAATAGCATTCGGATTCTTTGACACAAAATCTATCACTTCCAAATTTGTCTTCTGAGCATTCATCTTACTTGACAACGGTTGCCCATCACAAATTGAATCTATTGCATAGCGAACGGTACTGGAATTCTGATTATCAAAAATAACCTGAAATTGACCTAACCTTGATTTAGGATAAATATCTTTCCAGTTTGACTTCCTTCCTGTTAAAATATCCTTGATTTGACTTACTGTTATTAATGAATCAGGATTATGATTATTTATTATAAGAGCAATTCCATCGGTTGCAAGTTTATACGATCTTGGCGAAAACTTTTTACTTTTTAATGAAGCTTCTTCATTAATCGACAATGGACGAGTAGCTATCACTAATCGTACACTGTCTCTTAATAAAAGATTAATAGCTTCTACCTCATTCGTATAAGTGGGTACAATGCCGGCTTTAGGATACTGAGCCTCAAATACATCTAATTCTTCCTGGATAATGGGCTGAAAATTCACATCAACAGCAATTGGAATAACTCCAGCCGTTAGTGTATCAGTAAATCTATCCTTATTTTTAGACTCACAGGAGACTAAAATTAGTACAAAAAAAAGAGATAATAATTTGAAGTTTGACATCCTTTCTACTCTAATTTATAAGTTATAGGTACTGTATACCATACATTTACATTTACACCGTTCTGCTTACCTGGAATAAATCTAGGTAATGACCGAACTACACGTATTGCTTCTTTATCACAAGATGGATCAAGTTGACGTACAACTTCTACTTTATCTACAGATCCTGTCTTTGTAACTTCAAAACGTACAGTTACTTTACCTTGAATCCCATTTTCCTGAGCAATTACAGGATATTTCAGATTCTTTGCAATATACGATAACAGTTCACCTTCGCCACCTGGAAATTGAGGCATCTGTTCAATTACCGAATAAATCTTTTCTTCTTCTACTGCCTGTGTTACATTTTGCTTAACATCTGCAATATCAACAGTACCTTTCTCACTTCCTTTTACATCGGCCAGCGAAATTACTGCATGTGCATTGGTTAGCTCTTCCTGACTTTTCAGCGAATTACTCTCCGTTACTTCATCATCCTTTTTGATGACCGGAGCCGTAAACTTCACTGATGATTTAAGATCGGGTGGCGGTATTACCGCGTCCGGTTTCTTTACATCATTTTTTACTTCAGCAGGTTTCAATTTAGAAATTGTTGTTACCTCAACATTGACATCTTTGTATTTTGGTTTCACCATTTCAATAAGCTTTGGGATACTAAATCCAACTATAGCAATGATAGCTATAATTATCATCGAGACATTATGCCGCTTGTCCGACTCACTCCGCATTTTATAAGCGCCGTACTCCTTATTCTTTCCTTGAAATATCAGCTCTCTCCATTCTAAAGAAGTTAAATCTATTTTAGACATCTTGATTTCATTTTTAGGAGTTTACTATTTACTACCTCTCTGTGCAAATGCACCTTTGGTTTCTCGGTTTTTTATTAAGTACTTATCACCTTTTGTAATCGTATCAATTACATACACACCGATACTGCATATTTGCATCTCATCAAGCGCATCGATCAGATTCTTATAAGTAGCTCTATCTGTAGCTTTTATAATAACTACCGGTGTATTCTTACCATTCTTAATTGCAGAAGCCTGCTTCGAGAAGTCTGCCTGAGATATTTTCAATTGAAGTCTCTTCTGTTTCAAATCTTCGATTAACGAAACAGCTGCTGCATTCTTCTTTAGTAAAAATTCACGTAGTCCATTTGCTGCATATGATGTTTGTTTTAAAGAGCTATAATTTTTATAATCGGGTTGACCATTATAATAAAATATAGAATCTCCACCTGTCAGCAATAAGGTAGTCGCTTGTGAGGCTTTTACCGCGCTCTTATCGGCATCGGTTATTTTCTTATCATTACTCGGCATGTTTATTTCCATCGTTTGAGGCTTACTCAACGATGTACATAACATAAAGAAAGTAATCAGCAACATATTCATATCCACCATGGGGGTAAAATCCACGAAGACACTTATTTTTTTCTGTTTGCTGCCACCTTTTTTCTTCTTTCCGCCGGTATCACTAGTTTGAATTTCAGACATAATTTTTAGTTTTTATTTTGCAGAAACTTTCTTTAACGATGTAATCAGATTATATCTGTTTTCTCTTAAATCCTGCAGAGATGACATAACATCTTTAATTACTTTATAGGGCGTATTTTGATCTGCTTTGATGGCAATTCTCAAATCTTTATTAGTCGAACGGGCATTTTTTATCCAGATTTTAAACTGATTATCAGTCTTATCGGTCGGAATGCCTAAATCTTTAAGCGTCTTATCCTGTTCATCTGATGATAAAGCCAGAAATGCCTTCATACTTTTCATTGGGACTCCAAAGGTCTTCTGGATCTTAAACTTCTGAATTTCTCCAGGAGTAAAAGTAATACCATATTCTTTGCCCACACTGGTCAAGGTTTCAACCATATCGCTTTGCTTATCCAAGCTTAAAAACACCTTCCCTTTCGGGTCTATCAATATCGATAAGATATTGATGTCAGGTATTTTAATTTCGGATACTGACGCTGGAGTTACTACTTGTACCGGCTCCTTTTTCACGAACGTGGACGTTAACATGAAGAAAGTAAGCAGAAGTACGGTAACATCACTCATCGCGGTCATATCGATACGAGTACTCTTCCTTGCTACTTTTACTTTTGACATAGCATTTTATTTTATTTTTGGAAATGATTAATTACTTCTTACTTGTGAGATGCTGCAAATGTTTGTACAATTGAGAAACCCACTTCGTCAATACAGAAAGTAATTGAATCAATTTTGCTTGTGAAATAGTTATAAGAAATAACAGCTGTTGCTCCCGTTAAGATACCAAATGCTGTATTAATCAAAGCTTCAGAAATACCTTGCGATAAGGCTACTGAGTCAGTTCCACCAGCACCTGCCAAAGAAGCAAACGAGCGGATCATACCGATTACAGTTCCTAACAATCCCATCAACGTACCTAAAGTAGTAATTGTTGCAATAATTGGTAAATTTTGGCTTAACATTGGCAATTCCAAAGCTGTAGCTTCTTCTACTTCTTTTTGAATAGCAAGAATTTGTTGTTCTTTCGATAAGCTTGAATCTGCTTCTACTTCTCCGTATTTGATCAAGGCTGAAGATACTACATTTGCAACTGAACCTTTTTGTTTGTCACATAATTCTGTAGCTGTTTTAATATCGCCTTTCGATAAAGAAGATTTGATTTCCTGAACAAACTTGGCCAATTTACCTTTACCTTGAGCTGATCGGATAGCAAAAAAACGTTCTACACTTAATGTCAACACAGTAAGCAATAATGTTTGAATAATTGGAACGATAAATCCTCCTTTGTAGATTGTTCCTAACAAGTTACCTTCTAACGGGTGATTGTTGGGATCATTGTTCATAAAGTTAGCTGGATTACCGAAAATGTAATGAAAAATACAGATTGCCAGTGCTAAACAGGCTAAAATAACAAGACCTGATGATTTGATACCGGTAAATTGTTTACTTTTTTTTGGTTGTGTTTGATTGTTTGCCATAACGATTTTTTATTAATTATTTGTTATAATTCTTTTTACTGAAATTGTTTATTAGTTGTTTTTTGATAATGATTCAAGATTTGGTTTCTGAAATTAAAAGCTTCGCCTTTAATAAACTGAGCACAAAAATAACAACAAAATCATTATAGTTGATGACTTTTACAATATTTATTTTATCTTTTTTACAAACAATTGATTATCAACATAAAATTAGAATAACTAATTTGATTTTTGAATAAAAACTATGAAAATATGACATTTTTATCCGTTTTTTATTAAAAAAATACCGATTATTAACCACTATTCCTCTCATCATCTACTTTTTCAAACTCACAAATAACAAATTACATTTCGTTCCGTAACCCTATGAACCAATTTATCCTGAATCGATAAATTTTTGTCGGATAATTTTATACTTAATTGTTTATTATCAAACGCATGTATTTCACCAATAGTATAAATTCAGAAGACATTCTATCAAAAATACAAATATTTAGTATCTGTTTGCTCTTTTTTATGTTGATTCATTCGGTTAACTCCAAAATGCAAACCTTTTTCTTCAGAGTAAATAACTGCTCAACCGGACTTTATGTACAAACAAAGCTATACAGGCTTAACCTGAACATGCCGGAAACGAAAAGACAGAACGAGAATAATCAAAACGACATTAATTAATACAAATAGAAACTGATATTCCCCTGATTTATATTATAGATTAAATAGCTCACATGTAAATAGTTGCTAAAATATTATGTATAAAAACTCAACAAATCATAGAATTAGGTACTCGCAGCAAACTAAACACGACCGCAGAACACAATCAAATTGAGCGACAATATATAAATGTCCGGGCACCAGTCTGAATATTGCGATTCTGCTGAAGCAACCGCAAAACATTCGCTTCAATAAAAACAATCCTTCATTTTCATCTGCATTCACAGTTGAAATTTTTGTTACAGCTTTGCCCGAACTGATTCTTTTCTCCTTCATTCGTTTTTAGTTCAGAGGGGGTTCAGAGAGGGTTCAGAGAGGGTTCAGAGAGGGTTTAGAGAGGGTTTAGAGAGGGTTTAGAGAGGGTTTAGAGAGGGTTCCATGAGGTATAGCTCTCCGAACCCCCTGCCAATCCTATTTGAAATCCCTGCCATTCCGCATTTATACCTGATTCGGAGAATCCGGAAACATCGGTTTTTCAAAAAAGAACTTTCGTAAAAAATATCTCTGATTCTGGTTGGTATAAGAAACCCGTAAAACCTGCATATCGTGTTCCGCTTAGCTGAAAAAATCACCGTATAAACCGTCTGATGGACAGCATTTCAAAGCTGCACTTATTTCGGATAAAGGAGATGACTGATAAATTGTGTATCTTTGCACTTCATTTGAAAGTAAAGACTATTTTTCCTGATTATGCACAACGAACTTCAACTTATACTCACTCCGGAGCAGGCTTTTAAAGAGGATTTGCTCACTAAACTTGTAGCCGACAAACTAGAGGTTTCTCCGCAACGGATTACCCGTATCAGGACATTAAAGAAATCGATCGATTCACGGTCATTTTTACCGAAAGTAAACATAACCGTCGAAGTATACTGGGACGAAATAGCTCCCGGGGTTGTAAAAACGGCCTTTGAGTACCAATCCGTAAAAGACGGCTTACCTATATTGATTATCGGAGCAGGTCCTGCAGGTTTGTTTGCAGCATTGAGACTGCTCGAATCGGGCCTCAGGCCGATCATCCTTGAACGGGGTAAAAGTGCAGGCAAACGGAAAGTAGATATTGCCCAACTGAACAGAAACAACGGTATTGACCCTGATTCCAATTATTGCTTTGGAGAAGGAGGTGCAGGCACCTTTTCGGATGGAAAACTTTATACACGTTCAAAAAAGAAAGGTAACAGCCAAAAAGTGCTTGAAGTGTTCCATTTTCACGGTGCCAATGAAAATATACTGTATGAAGCACATCCGCATATCGGCTCGGATAAACTCCCTGTGGTTATTGAAAATATAAGCAACACAATTACGACTCACGGCGGTGAAATTCATTTTGAACAGCGGCTAACTGAAATACTGGTGGAAGAGAATAAAGTCGTTGGATGTAAAACAGCAGATGGAAGTGTCTTCCATGCAAAAGCACTTATACTGGCCACAGGACATTCGGCACATGATATTTATGAGTTACTCGATAAACAAGGTATAAAGCTGGAACCAAAAGGTTTTGCCATGGGTGTGCGGGTAGAACACCGTCAATCATTAATCGACAGCATCCAGTACCATACCAAAACGCGGAGCGAATACTTGCCGACTGCCAGTTATAGCCTGGTGGACCAGGTAAATGATCGTGGAGTTTATTCATTTTGCATGTGTCCGGGCGGACATATAGTCCCTGCAGGAAGCGGTGAAAAAGAGATTGTCGTAAACGGAATGTCCGCTTCACTGCGGAATTCACCCTTTGCCAACTCGGGTATTGTTGTGGAGATCCGCCCTGAAGATATACCCGAAGAATTCAAGGAATACGGCGTTTTAGCCGGACTAAAGTTTCAGCAATCGGTAGAGAAGATGGCATTCACCAATAATGGCGGTCAGGGACAGGTTGCTCCGGCACAACGCTTAAGTGATTTTGTACAAGGGAAACTAAGTGCCGACTTACCTGAATGCTCCTATTTACCGGGGTTAATATCTTCACCATTGCATTTCTGGTTACCTGCGAATATATCATCGAGATTACGGGAAGGATTTAAAAAGTTCGACCGAAAGATGCGTGGTTTTCTGACGAATGATGCTGTAGTGGTGGGTGTAGAGACACGTTCTTCAGCAGCAGTACGCATTCCACGGGATCCTCAAACAGGTCAACATCCGGTTATTGCAGGTCTTTTCCCGGCAGGTGAAGGATCCGGTTATTCAGGAGGTATCACTTCATCGGCAGTAGATGGTGAAAATGCGGCTATAGACGTAACGAAGTGGTTAAACATCGGATAAACCGATTCAAAATACCCAGAGTGAATTCAGGAAAGTAAAAGGATAAAAATTTTACGCATTACACAAGACAAGAAACAAAGAATTAAAAATGAGACATAAACCTAAAGCAGTTCCACCTCCGAAAGAAACCCGGTTGAAAGTAGCCGAACCTGTTGAATTAATGACATTTCTCCTGACCAAAATGGGCGGTATGAGCAGGAATTCAGTAAAATCATTATTGGCACATCGTCAGGTAATGGTGAATAGTAAAATCTCAACGCTGTTCAATCAGCTGTTACAACCCAATGACCTGGTCACGGTGAATAGCGGGCGTGGAAATATCGAACTCAAACATCCAAAACTACGAATCATTTTCGAAGATGAATACCTTATCGTCGTAGAAAAGAAGGAAGGATTACTAACCGTGATTGCCGGCGATAGTGAAGAAACAACAGCATTTTCTATCCTGAAGAATCATGTAAAGAAAAGCTCGCCTACAAACCGTATTTATACCGTTCATCGCCTTGACAGGGAAACTTCGGGAGTTATTATGTTTGCTAAGAACCGCGAAGTTCAACAAATCCTTCAGGAAAACTGGCACCGGATTATTACCCGACGTATTTACGTGGCATTAGTGGAAGGCATCGTGGAAAAAGAAGAAGATACCATTGTTACCTGGTTGTCAGAGAATGAGAAATCGCTGAAGATTCATTCGAGTGATACCGACAACGGAGGACAACAGGCCATTACCCATTACAGAAAAATAAAGTCGAACGAAAGCTATTCTTTGCTGGAAATAGAACTGGAGACCGGCCGTAAAAATCAGATCCGCGTTCATATGCAGGGGATCGGTCATCCCATTGTCGGGGATAAAAAGTATGGAGCCGAAACCAGTCCTATAAACCGTTTGGGGTTACATGCGCGATTAATTGCCTTTTATCATCCTGTTACTACAGAAGTAGTCAGTTTTGAGACACCTGTCCCCCGTAGTTTCTTAAACATATTCCATTAATATAAAAAATCCCTTCCCGAATAATTCAGGAAGGGATTTTTTATATTGATTCTTAGTACTTAGAATCTGATTTAAAGTTCCCAAGCCAAAGCACTGGCACCTAATACAGCTGCATCTGCTTCTTTGAGTTCAGAAAACAATACTTTCACTTTACCTTTCCAAATATTAAGCAGGTTTTTCTCCATACTTTCAACAATCGGGTGCATAATTAAATCACCGGCTTTAGAAAGTCCACCAAAAAGAATGATCGCTTCGGGAGCACTGAATGCTACAAAATCGGCAAATGCTTCACCTAATATTCTTCCTGTAAAATTAAAAATTTCACAGGCTACTTCATCACCTTGCATAGCTGCATCAAACACATCCTTCGAAGTAATATCTTCACTGGGGGTGTTACGCAAAAGACTTTCTTTTGTGCTTGTTTCCAATATTTCGCGAGCTGAACGGGCTACACCGGTGGCAGAAGCATAGGCTTCCAAACAACCTGTACGTCCGCAACCACAGAGACGTCCGTTATTACGCATTACATTAACGTGACCTAACTCACCGGCAAATCCATCGTGACCATACACAACCTTGCCATCAATAACGATACCACTTCCAACGCCTGTACCCAGGGTTATCATGATAAAGTTCTTCATACCGCGGGCAGCACCATAGGTCATCTCACCTACAGCAGCAGCATTGGCATCATTGGTCAAAGCAGCCGGCACACCGAATTTATCGGCCATAAGTTTCGCAAAAGGAATAACACCCTTCCACGGCAAGTTTGGAGCAAACTCAATGTTGCCTGTATAGTAATTCCCATTAGGAGCACCGACGCCAATTCCTTTTATCTTATCAATTCCACCGACAGAATCAATCAATTTTGATAATTCCGCGTAAATATCATCGATATATAAATTCACATCTGCATGTACTCCCGTTTTAATAGCGCTCTTTGCAATTACAGTTCCACGGGTATCAACAATACCAAAAACAGTATTGGTTCCACCCATGTCCATCCCGATTACATATGGTTTATCCATTATTATATAAATTTAAAAAAATTACTTATTCCGCTGATTGTTTTACTTTCGATCCCGACAAAGCATAATAAAGAATAAAAGCTTCGCCTAAAATAACTAGAAACCAAGTCCATCTCCATCCAAAAGCATCAGCCAATCCGCCTTGAATAAGAGGAATTACAGCTCCCCCTAAAACTCCAATCATGAAAACACCTGAAGCGACTGAAGTATATTTTCCAAGTTTATGAACTGAAAGCGTGAAAATTGCTCCCCACATAACAGAATGGAAAAGCCCTACAATTACCAATAACCAGGGATTATTAAATACTATTGCTGCAATTGTAAAAATTGTTGCCATGATACTTGTTACAGCCAATTGTACCTGAGGGGTTATTTTACTTAGTGAACTTGAAATTAACCGGCCAACTAACATTCCACCCCAATACAATGTTGCCATAATAGCTGCTTGCGAAGCAAATAAGCCTCCTAAACTAATTGCAAAAAGATTTATATTGGCACCTATAGCTACTTCGACTCCCACATAGAAAAATATGGCAATAACTCCCAATGTCAGGTGACTGAAAGACCAAACGCTTTTTTCCAGTTTCTCACCCTTCTCAGTTTTAGTGCCTTTAATATCAGGTAATGATAATTTAGAAAGAATAAAAGTTACGATGGCAATAACAACCATCAAACCAATAAAAGGAATCATCAACTGTTTTACCTCAACCTTTTCCATTGACAAACCGCCAAATACAATACCTGTTACGAAAAAAGGAGCAACTGTTGTTCCTATAGAGTTGGAAGAACCTCCAATATTCAAACGTTGAACCGGTTGAGTACCTTTTACATTACATGCAGTTAGGTATGGATTAATAACCACTTGCAAAATTGTAGCAGCGGAACCAACAACAAATGAACCTAGCAAAAAAATAAAATATCCTACTGGTATAGTTGCAGAAGCAATCTGTACGTTCGATCCGGGGAATTGTTCGTAATACCAGGAAGATGTAAAGAATATACCCAACCCAATAATCATTACTAAAAGCGCACGAATCAAAGTGCCTTTGTATCCAAACTTCGAAACCCATGAAGAACCTATGCCACCTGTAAGGGGATAAGCCAAGAACCATGAGAATGAGATAAGAGTTGCAAATGTATTTTTCAAATCCCCTGCACCACTCAAAAAAGCAGCTTTTAAAGGTCCTTGAAATTGTCCATTAGCGGTGGTCAAAAAACCAACAATAAAGAAAAGGAAAACCAACGTAATAAATGGTCCTAAATAATTTTCCTCTGATTTCGTGTTACTCATTTTTTTTGATATTAAATTAATATAAGTTGATTGTTTTTAAAGCTCCAAAGATAGTATATTTTTTCTCGATTTAACGAGAATAAAATCGAAAAAGTTATTGAAAAATAATTTCAAAAACATGTTTTATAACAGTTTTTAAAAACAGACAGGAGCACTTTACCAGCTATTAATACGGACAAGATCTTTCTATTTCAGGAATAAAATCATTAATTAAATCAACGACCTATATATTAATCCGGAAAGAAGAGAAAAACTGATTATAAATTTTTGAATAAGAATTCACTCATCCGGGTGTATAAATGACGGCGTGTTTGTTTCCCTAAGATACTGTGATTTTTATCTGTATAAAGTTGCATTTCGAATTGTTTATCGGCGGCGACTAACTTATCAATATACAACATCGTATTTTGGGTGTGCACATTATCGTCGGCAGTACCATGTATAATCAACAAATTTCCCTGCAATTTGTCTGCTCGTTGCAAAGCAGAAGAGGCGTCATAACCTTTGAAATTCTCCTGAGGGCGACGCATAAAGCGTTCGGCATAAGCCGTATCGTAAAACCGGTAATCTGTAACGGGAGCTACTGCTACACCTGCTTTAAAAACCTTTTCACCTGTACTCATACACATTAGTGCCATGGTTCCGCCATAACTCCATCCCCAGATTCCAACACGGTCTTTATCAATGAAAGGCAGTTGTCCAAGATACCTGGCTGTTTCAACCTGATCTTTAGTTTCAAGGATATTTAGTTGCTCATAAGTACATTTGCGAAATTCAGCACCACGGGCTCCTGTACCACGACCATCCACGCATACTACCACATAATTTTGCGTTGCCAAGTAATACTCCCAATCAACAGACCAATTATCCAGTACCTCCTGAGAGTTTGGACCGCTATATTGAACCATTAGAACAGGATATTTTTTAGTGGCATCAAAATTCACTGGTTTCAACATCCAGCCATTCAGTTTTATATTTTCCGAAGTTGTAAAATTAAAAAATTCTTTTTTAGGAAGATTCAACGCTTTGAATGCGGAAGCTAAGGATGCATTATTTTCAATCATCCGGATAGAAGACCCGGTATTTGTACGGAGTGTAAAAACATTAGGAACTTCCAAGGCAGAAGCATTATCGACAAAACAAGACAATGAAGAATTAAAGCTGGCATTGTGAGTACCTTTTCCATCGGTAAGTCTTGTTTTACGTCCATTAATATCTATCGCATAAACATCACGTTGCATGGGTGCCAGCTCAGCAGACTGGTAATAGAGCACTTTCTTCTTTTCATCATAACCATAAACATTAGTCACATCCCATTTTCCCTTTGTAAGTTGCTTGATAACAGTACCATTTATTCCATACAGATAAACATGACGATAGCCATCTTTTTCACTGACTCCGATAAAAGATTGATTGTCACTGGTAAAATTAATGAAATCTATATTCTCATAATCAACATAATACTTGTCTTCTTGTCGTAAACAAAGCTTAGTGAGCGTCGATCTTGGATTTGCCAAAAGCATATCTAACACATTTTGATTCCGGTTTAGTTTGAAAATAGCCAACTGATCTACCGAATTTGTCCATTTAATGCGGGGAATATAAAAATCTTGTTCATCATCTCCCAATTTCATGGTTTTAATTGATTGATAATATTCATCGTAAACACAGACACTTACTGTAGAGTTATTTTCTCCTGCTTTCGGATACTTAAATTTACACAACGAAGGATATGTAGTTAGTTCATTCTTACCTTTCGATCTATCCAGATAAACAGGAAATGAATATTCAGGAACCTTTGACTCATCGAATTTTACAAAAGCAAGTAATTTACTGTCCTGGCTCCATTCAAAATAACGGGTCTTTTCAAATTCTTCTTCATAAACCCAATCCGGTGTACCATTGATAATGCTTCCCACCTGACCATCTGTTGTGATTGGAATTTCCGTATTAAAATCAAGTTTCTTCATGTATAGATTATTCTCACGGGCAAAAGCGATATAACGACTATCTGGTGAAAACAACGGCACTTCCTCTGCTCCGTTATCGGACAACGTTTGAAGTTCATTCCGTTTTACATCAAACACATAATAATCGGCAGTAAAAGTACGACGGTATCGTCCCTTAACATTGGTATAAACCAACATCTTACCTTCATTGGGACTAAATTCATATCCTGATATTTGTTTTATCGGTGATTTCTTTAATCTGTAAATACTAAACAGGGTATCAACGGTTGCACCGGTTTTAAAGTTATATTTTACAACAGCTTTATTATTAACCATCAAGGTATAATGTTCGCCATCATTCATTGACCGGGGTATATCTATCGTCCTGACTCTGAATTTGCCATCGGTAATATCATAAAGCAGATTTGCAAATAAAGAATTTACACACAATGCTAAAACAAGAATAAGTTTGAAGCGTCTCATTATAAATTAATTTATATTAATATACAGAATTATTTAAAAGGATTGTCGTAATTTTATCTTTTATTGATAACACAGAACAGGATTCGATAAAATTATTCTACAAAAATAGATCAATTAATCCTTTTGATGGATAATAATGCCTCTTTTTTTATTCCATTAACAAACTTAGTAATGAGAGACAAACAAATTTAACCCAAAAATAGATTCTTATGAAAATGATTAAAGACATATTTAGCTTTTCAATCAAAAACGATGCATTGGGATTATGCTTAAGTGGTGGTGGAGCATTAGGTATAGCTCATATTGGAGTCATTCAATCTCTTGAAGATCGTGGTATATTTCCCACTCATATTGTTGGGTCAAGTATGGGAGCAATTATTGGGGTCTTGTACGCCGCAGGATATTCTCCCGCTGATATGATGCAAATGATTAAAGCAGATAAGTTGTATAAAATCACGAAATTAATGACTTTTCGCCCTACATTTCTTAAATCCGGTTTATCAACACACGCTCTTTTACGTTCCATGATTAAAGAGTTGATACCTCATAACAGCTTTGAGAAGCTTAAAAAGAAACTATACATATGTGTGGCGAACCTGAATAGTGCAGAATGGGAAATTATAGATTCGGGAACTGAACTTGACAAATGGGTAGCGGCTTCAGCAAGTATTCCGGGCGTTTTTGAAACAATAAAAGAAGGCGAAGTATATTACGTAGATGGAGGGTTATTAAATAATATGCCAGCTCAGGGAATTACAGCATATTGCCGTAACATAATCGGTGTGGATGTATTACCACACATAATACCCGTCGAATTAAACAAACCGATTGATTCCCTGACATTCTCTGTTAGGACTATGCAACATAACAATTCAAGGGAAGGACGTGCATTATGCAATTTCTTAATTGAGCCGGAAGCGATTAAAGAATTTCATGAATTTAGTTTTGATTCATATCAGGCTATTTACCAATATGGTTATATCGCTGTAAAAAAATACATGGAGGAAAATCCTGAAATAACAAAGCTATCGCCCACAACGCTATGAAGGAATTTAAAGAATTAATTTCCGAATCAAATAAAGATGGTCTGCTCCAACCGAAATACCAGTATAAAATACTTATCTATAATACTTTACAGAATAAAGAAAGTTCAGGAAAGTTGGATTTCCAACCTTTCCTAAACCCTTTTAAAAACCAATTTGATATAATACGGAATCTATTATGAATGAAGCTCAGCATAGATAAAAAATACGGGAATGAAGTTTATTTTTTCATTCTGCTGCTTAATCTTGCAAAGACCTTTTCATAAGTAGGAGTCGCTATTCCATGTTTCTTTCCTAAATCAATAACGATTCCGGTTAGTGTCTGTAATTCAGTATTTCGTCCTGCCTGAAAATCACTGTGCATAGAGGACGTCGTCTCAAATGGTAGATTTTCAAGTTGATGAATTGTCTTATCAATAACACGACTGTCTATTCCCGCTCCTTCAGCATTAGCCACCAAAAGTAGTTCTTCCAATAAATCAACAAGGGTCATCTTACGTAACGGGTCGGTAAGTAAAGCACCAAAACTCACGTCGAAATAGGAAGTCAATGATGCTGTAGACGAAATAAAGAAGAACTTTTTCCAGATAACCGACAATATATTTTCCGAAAAAATGGCTTCAATTCCGGCATCTATCATTACTTTTTCAAAATACAACAACCGATCCGTTGTCATATTGTTGTATCCAAAAAACAGGTTATGTACATTTCCCGAACTTTCAATCACACCCGGTTCATTGAGTCGCCCTACTATGTAAGCACATCCTTGCCAAACTTCAATTCCGGGAAGCAGAGTCCGAATCCTTGCTGATATATCGGCTCCGTTTAACAACGGTAAGATAACTGTATTTGCACCGACACATGGTTTTATCTGATGAATAGTTGCATCCAAATCATAACTTTTAGTAGTCATAATCACATAATCGGCAATTCCTATTTCTGGCACATTATCTGTTGCCAATGTTGGTTTCACAACAAATGTTCCGTTTTCGGTAATTACAGTCAGACCATCTTGTTGTACCTTTTTCAAATGCTCACCACGTGCCACAAAATATATTTCAATATTGGGGTCTTCAGCATAGCGTTTCGCCAATAACCCGCCATAGTACCCTCCTACTCCACCGAGTCCGACAATTACAATCTTTATATTCATATCGTTTTATCCTTAAAAACTGAGTGCAAAGTTACAATTATTAAACTAAAACATCAAAGAGAATAAGGTCTCAACATGAAAAATAAAACGACTTTCAAGGATATTAAAGAACAGAACAATTCAAAACAACCCGCAATATTGATCTCTTATCTATTGTATCACAACAAATTAGATCAATATAGAGGGTTGTTTTATAACTCCTTTTACATTATAACATAAGCTGGAGAGATGTATTCACATCTTACCTATACTTTTGCAATATAAAGATTTCAAATCCTCAATCGTAGGGAACCTGAATATCTTAAGTTCTGTTTCTATTTGTTCCTGCGAATTTACAGGATTCGACAAATCCCGATACAGGTAATTATCTTCTGAGACACCAGCAACCTGTGTCCTGGCTATTGTATGATCAAAAATAAATTCCATACTTTTATGATAGATTATTTTCAACCCTACAATGGTAGGCGCTTTAAAAATCATCAGTTCATTTCCCAATCGTTCGAGAGACTTTCGCGTATGTAACAAGACCCTAAATTCTCCATAATACTCTTTTGAGGTCGATCTCCAACTACCTTTATCAAAGATATAAGATACACTCCTAGAGTACATCTTCTTCAGTTGTCCAATGCTTGCTCTTTTGAAGATCTTTAAATTCCTTTTTGCTTTCATAATCTTTCTATTTAATAATTCACATTCTTAAACACCTCTTATACTGGAACAATAATCATTGCAAAAAGTTTAGTAAATGACCAATAATTTTCATCATCTTTCAAATACTAATGAATTACACTGAATATAGGTGGCAATTCTTTTAGTTATCATAATCATTAATCATGCCAAAATCGTCTAATAATAGAATAAATTCAATAAATTTCCATAAAAACACACTCAACGCATGTAGAATTTAATTTGATTATTCCATTCGGGGAAATTACCTGAGCTTGTCGTTAAAACTGTATTCTATAACTGATATTTGGAAAGATAGCTACTACTTCAATTTTGTCAATAGTATTTTTTATCTCATTGTATATGTATCCGTATTGCCCTGTTAAAAGTCCAGCATTCAGAATTTTCAAAGAAAACTCGTGAGAATATTTTTTCTTGTTGATTTTATACCCCACTGAAATGTCTGAGGTCAGCACCGATGGAAATTGGTATGTAAAAGCACGTGTTTCATCAAAAACGACATCGTGCTTTACTTTGGAAGCCGTCTCGTCAATTGGTGCAAAATGATCACCACCCTGATATGATAATTTTATATTAGCACTAAATACGTTTTGTTTTTGTTTTCCACACATCCACTCCTTACCTATAAGAGCATTTACCATATATCCACGATTGTATTTTGTATCTCTCCAAATGCCATCACCACCTTTATATTTTGAATCAAAAACAGAACCTGTAAATAGCCAATAATATCCCTTACTCAAATATCTTTCTAATGTAAAATCAATGCCATAATTTTCGCCTTTTCCCTTATTTACCAATGCTCTATCAAGATAGTAAAGATCGTAATTTATAATAGAGAATGACGTTCCTTTTTCTACTGGAATATTGTATAATGATTGGTAATATGGCTCAATTCTTAGATGGATATTATTTGTAATACTCCAATCATAAGACAATACAAAATGATTCGCTTTAGCAAAACTTAAATCTTTATTTACTAACTTATCACCTGTGGCAGGGGTCTTTACATAATAATAATCTAATTTCTCCATCCTGCTATGTAAACCATAAGCGACTGCCACCGTGTGTTCCGAGGCTATTTTGTATTTCAAACTTACACGAGGTTCAACTGACGAATTATTATTAAGCGTAAACAACTGGGCTGTAACGCCAACATTGGATATCAGGCGATCTGTAATATTCATGACCGAATTACTATACGCAGAAATCAGAACACTTGAAGCATTTCCGCTTACAATTTTATTCATTGGAGTAATCGGAACATAGGTAGGACTAAGATTAAAGTCCAGATCATAGAGTAGCCCTGTAATTGTAACCCCTGTTCGATTTGTATGTCTGCTACTAAACTTTTTATTCAAAAATGTAGAAAAAACCAAATTCCAATCACGATCCTTAAAGTCTACAACCGGTTCATATATCTTATTATCTTCGGTCATCTTCACAAATTGTTTGTTTTCTGAAAACGTTGCAGACAATGAAGTCCTCAGGTAGGTATCTTTAGCTACATATATTTTATGATTAATTCCTGCAACAGCTTTCATTAAATCTGTTTTGACATTTTCCCTGTCAGCATACGAAATCCATTTGCTTTGATCCTCTTCCACTTTCACATTGTTTGCATCAGCAAGTCCAATTCCCCATACAGAAAAAGTCCCGGCTTTGCGGGTCGGGAAATTGAGTTTAAATGATAAATCCTGATATTTAAGATTCAGTCCACCTATCAACCCACCTATAAGTCCGGTAGTGGAATATCTGTAATTGATACTATATGAACTTCTATGATTTTTGCTTAAAGGACCTTCGGAAGCAATATCTACACCCAATAAACCTATTTGAATGGTATGTTCATATTTCTGATTATTCCCGTTACGCATCGACATATCAAATACACCCGATAGAGCATTGCTATATTCTGCAGGGAAAGCTCCATTAAAAAAATCGGAATTACCCATAACCTGACTACTGAGTGCCGTAAATATACCGCCACCAAGCACTGTCATATCTGCAAAGTGACTGGGATTGGGTATTTCAACACCCTCTAATCTCCATTGCAGAAATTGTGGTGAGTTTCCGTGAACGGAGATACTATTTGAGGCCATATTACCGGCTATTCCGGCAAAAGAAGATGCCAAACGTGCCGGATCGTCGAATCCCCCAGCGAAGCGATTGGTTTCTTCGACACTAAACACTCTCGCACCAGCCAATGCCATCTGGTTTAATGGTTGCTCTTTATTCACATTCGGTCTGACCACTACTTCACCAAGATTCATAGTCCGCTCTTTCAACGAGACTTCATTATAAGACTCTTTAGCTGAAGAAAGTAATATCTCTCGTAACACAGCAGGTTCATATCCTACTGCCGAAACAGTAATATCGTAACGTCCTATTGGAACTCTGTCAATATGAAATCGGCCTAAAGAGTCTGTTGTAGAGCCTTTCAATGGATTAGTATTCTGTAAAGTAACCGTTGCATAAGATAGTGCCTGCCCTGAGGCTGCATCGGTGATTACCCCTCTAATTGTCTGAACTGATTTTTCGTTATTTGGCTTTCCTGTAGGCAAAGACTCATTTATTTGCTTTATAACAATATGGGAACCGGTAATTTTATAGGTAAATCCGGTATTTTTCAGGATTACTGTAAGAGCTTTTTCAATTTCAAGATTTTTGACTATTGTTGTCAGTTTACGGTTTACATCAAATTTTGTTTGATTGTAAGCAATGCTAAACTTTGTTTGTGTTTCTATCTGCTCAAAAGCCTGTTTTATAGTTATATCTTTCCCCGTAATTGTTATTTTCATATCTTTTGCCATTAGTGATGCAGACATAAAAATCATAATTATCAGGCATGTGAAATCTTTTACACTCTTCATTTACTTTGTCTTTTTAAGGTTATTACGTTATTTTTAATGCTATATGAAAAGCCACCTACGACATCTTGAAGTACTTGCATAATATCTTCAACACTATCTTTATTCGTAAACTTTACAGAATAATTATCATTAGAGTAATCGGTAGGATTATAGTGAAAATTAACACGATATTGTCTTTCTATGTTTTTTACCATCTCCGGCAATGTCATATTGCTGAAATTTAGTATTCCTTCCCGCCATAACAGGGAACTCTCTGATGCGTTCTGAAGAATAGATTTTTTTTCATTTCGATTGTATAAAAGTTCTTGGTCGGGTTTCAAGATGTAATCTTTACTATTCAATGTAACTTCTACTTTTCCGCTCTTAAGGGTGGTGGATGCAATATGATCTTCGGGATAACATTTGATATTGAATTGAGTACCGAATACGGTAACAGTCATATCTTTTGTTCTTACAACAAATCGTCTTGAACGATCTTTTTTTACCGAAAAGAATGCCTCACCTAAGAGTGTAACTTCCCGCTTATCAACTCTGGATTTCTTGAAATAAGTAATCTTACTGCAAGCATTCAACCACACAACCGAACTATCGGGAAGCGTAATTTCTTTTTGTTCTCCTTGTGCAGTAGTGATTTCAATAGTTCCATAATTTTGATCGTAAAAGAAATACAGGCTAGCAACAAATATAAAAGGGAGTAATACGGCAGCTACTTTAAAAAACGGATTTTGCCACAACATTCTCCGGCTTCTTTTCATGTTTAATTTTTGCTGAACCACGTCTAGTGAATGATAGACCTCTGCACTAGGATTACTCTTTATATTTTCCCATACATCAAATAGCACTACTTCCTTTTGTTCTTCATTGTGCTTGCTGATAAGCCATTTCTGAATTTTAAACTCCGTTTCGACAGTATGACGTTGGTTGAAATAACGATTAATCAGCTCTGATATATAATTAGTATTCATATTATTATAGCTTTAATTGTAATTTGGCTTTTGATTCTTGACTCCACTTTTTTTGTTGATCGTCATATTGATATTGAGTGGATACACCTATTTGCGAACTTTTCCCTAGTTTAAAGGCGGCAGTTGCCCCGGATCCTGTTTGGGGCATAAATAGATTTGAATTATTAGCGACTTTGTTGTCACCATCTGTTATATATTGATTCCATATTGAGAAATTGGCTTTATCATTTAAGTTGTAGTTGAGGATAAACTTAACCCCTGAACGATCGAAGCCATACGGAACTAGTCCTGAGAATTGTTTAATGGCTAGTAATCCTCCGGTTATGGAAAAATGATTGTTCAGTCTCAGACCTAATGCTCCCTGCATCGAAGTATAACCGGCAAAATTCTGATAGTTGTATTTCTCGCTCTCTAAGAATAAGAACAGACGTTTATATATCGGGAATATCGCATTTTTAGTATAGTCCGGCAAAGCTAACGGTTGAGCGGTTGGTTGATCGTTAAAATCAAATTGAATAGAGTCTTTGGTAATTGGGATTTTGAGCCTATTAATTTTAGCAATGTCGATTTTATCAGTATCAATTTTATAGTTGCTGTTCTCCTTGCTATAATTTAGAACGGAAATGCTTTCTTTGTGTATCTTTAGTGTTTTATTTGTATGCTCAGTTTGAGCCAATAATGAGAGGGTCATTAGTAGGAATCCAAGAAACGAAAGTATTCTCATAAGTCTTATATTACAATGGTTCGTTATAAAATTATTTAAACTAAGCGGCAATTTTGCCATAGTTCCTCAGTTCCGCGATGATTTGTTTATTTTTATTAGTGTTGGCATTGATTGCGAACCTTTTAATAAATGCATT
>Ga0302206_1000028_pt1 | contig 68093 bp, 93 predicted proteins | sample II_Fen_E2_1_FD_194581 | JGI IMG/M metagenome (GOLD analysis project Ga0302206, IMG submission 194581) | Peat permafrost microbial communities from Stordalen Mire near Abisko, Sweden - II_Fen_E2_1 | ecosystem: Environmental > Terrestrial > Soil > Wetlands > Permafrost | place: Sweden: Abisko...
AATATTAATAGTAACACGAGGTTGTTCTAAAGATGGTGAAAGAGAATTTCGTGGAACTATTTTAGCAACATCTGAAAGTTATTTTAAACCAGGAACAACTAAAAGATTCAATAAAGATGAATTTGGAGAAGTTAATTTATATTACAATTTAAATGGATTATTAGAAGAATATTTAGATTAAAAATATTATGGAAAGATATAACAAAATACTACAATCAGATAATTTTGAAAATAAGAAACAAATTTTCAATGATTTAAAAAAACAAATAGCTGAAAATATAAATATTGGTAATGTTAAAGATAATATTGTTCTTGAAAATATTCTTAAAGTTTTTACAAATTGTTTTTGTAATAATAATGAAATACAAGGAATTATATATTCGAATGAATTAGATAAAATCAATAATTATTCTGGAAAATTTATTGATTGTTTTAATGAACAATCTGAACAAGGTTTCAGTTATGAATTATTTTGTCATTATAAAAACATAGATTTTGATCATTCAAATGAAATTTTAACTGAAATTACTTATTTGAAAAATTTGTTGAAAATTTATGATAAGAAATTTAAAGATGAAATTATTTTAATAGTTAAATTGATAATTGAATTGAAAACTTTTTTTCCAATTTTTATTCAATTTTCTACTGATGAAATTTTTAATCAAGATAGAATAACAGAACAATTAAATAATATTTAAAATATATGCCAGTAAAATATATTATAAAATGTTCAGAACAAAATTTTAATGAATTTACATATTTAAAACATATGAAAATTTATAAGGAAATTCCAAAATCATGGTTTTATTGTTCTGAAAAACAACCACAATATGCACATAAATTTGATACTGAAGAATACTGTCAAAAAATCGTAGATAAATTAAATCAAATTCAAGGTGAAATTTATACATATTCTGTTGTTAATTATTTACCAATTTTTAGAAAAGAAAAGTCAGAAAATTTCAACTAATAATTTATAAATTATTTGGATATAATATTAATATTAAAAACATATTAAATGAAAAATGGAATAAAAAATTTAATTGAATGTATATTATTATTTTCAATAATAAGCCTATATTTATTCATAATTGTATTTAAATTAATCATTTATAATCTAAATTTCATATTAGTATTAATAATATTTTGGTTATTAATATATTATTTTCCGAAAAATAATTTTAATGTTTTTCATTTGGCAAAAATTTTCTATTTCAATTAAATTAGTATATAAACCTTAATTCAAGTATAATTAAGTTTAATAAAAATAATAACAATATGGATAAAGTTTTAGAATTCTTTCAAGGTGATGAACTGGCCACAAAGGTTTGGAAAAATAAGTATAAATTTGGAGGTGAACAAACTCCAAAAGATATGTTTGAAAGACATATAAAAGAAATTGCTGAAAAAGAATTTGAAAGAATTGCTTCACATAATTTAACAGGTGAACAATATGATAATCTTTCAAATTATGGTAAAAAACGTTGTTTTAATTATTTGGAAAATGATAGAATTCATTTAAATGAATCAATTATTGAAAATCTTCGAAATCAGTTAAATTTCAATGCTATTGTTCTTGGAGGAAGTCCGATGCAAGGAATTGGAAATCATAAAATGTTTTCAAGTCTTAGTAATTGTTTTTTCGTTGGTCGTCCTTATGATTCATATTCCGGAATTAATCGCAAAGAAGATGAAATCGCACAGTTAATGAAAAGGCGTGGAGGTGCTGGAATTGATTTAAGTTCAATTCGTCCAAATGGTGCAAAAGTTCACAATCAAGCATCAACAAGTTCAGGTGTTGTTCCATTTGCTGAAGGTTATAGTGCTAAAACAAAACAAGTAGCACAATATGGCAGACGAGGAGCATTAATGATTTCACTTTGTATGCAACATCCCGATTCTAAAGAATTTATCTTGTCTAAACAAGATGATACTAAAATGACAGGTGCAAATATTTCAGTAATTATTCCTGATGACTTTATGGAAGCTGTTGTTTCAGATTCTGATTATCTTTTAAGATTTCCAGTTGATACTGATTTACATAAACAAGGTTGGCCATGTGGAATTGATGAATTACAATATAATGAATTAATTCAATTAAATAAAGGAGTTTATGTTAAGAAAATCAAAGCAAAAGAATATTGGCAAATATTAATTGAATGTGCTCATAAAACTGCTGAACCAGGAATTCTATTTTCTGGAAATTGGATGAAAGGTGGAACTGATTGGGTTTACGAACAATTTAGACCAATTGGCACAAATCCATGTTTCGTAGGCAATATGAATTTAAGAACTGAAGATGGAGATGAAACTTTTTATGATTTAGCTCGAAAATGTGAAGTTGAATTTAAAGAACGAGGAAAATTTGCTTTAAATCTTGTAAATAAAGAAAATGAAATAGTTCCTGGAAGAGTTTGGCAAACAGGAATTAAAAGAATAATAACTTTACAACTTGATAATGGAACAATAATAACTTGTACTCCTAATCATGTGTTTTTATCTGATGGTGAAGAATGTCAAGCTATTGATACTGAAGGTAAATGGTTAGAAGGTTTTGAAGAAGATTATCAAGTTATTGGAATTGTTGATAATGGTGAAGAAGAAGTTGTTTATGATTTTGAATTGAAAGGAACCAAAAAAGTTACTAAAGAATCAATAAAATCTGATGATATTTGTCATTGGGGTATTGTTCAGAATGTGATTGCTCATAATTGTATGAAAGCAGATACTCCATTATTAACAGATACAGGATATTATCCAATTATTGATTTAGTTGGTTTAAAGGTTAATGTTTGGAATGGAACTAATTTTTCAGAAGTTGAACCAAAAATAACTGGAGAAAATCAAGAAATGTTAAAAATAACATTAAGTGATGGTTCTGAATTTGAATGCACTAAATATCATAAATGGCCAACATGGACAGGATTAAAATCAAGAGATGGAAAAGTTTTAATGAAGGAAACACAACAATTAATTATTGGCGATAAATTACATAAATTTAATTTACCAATTATTGAATTTGGGGAAACAATTGATACTTCATTAATGTATTCACAAGGATTTTATTCTGGTGATGGAACAGCTGCAAGAAACTCAACAAGATTATATGGTGAAAAAATTAAACTTTCAACATTTTTAAAAGGTTCAATAAGTAATGATAATGAAAGACAAAACCATTATGGAACAGAATATGTTTGTTTTATATTTGATGATAAATTACAATCAAAATCATTTGTTCCAATAAATAAATATTCTATTAAATCTCGTTTAGATTGGTTTGCAGGTTTAATTGATGCTGATGGAGTTGTAGCTCAAGATGGTAGTTGTCAAATTGTAAGTGTAAATAAACAATTCTTAAAAGATACTCGTTTAATGTTAACAACATTAGGTATTCCAAGTAAAATTAAATTAGCAAGAAAAGCTGGAAAATATAATTTGCCAGATCAAAAAGGTGGATTAATGTTAGTTGATTGTAATGAATGTAATCGTATTTTAATTAGTTCTGTAAATATGCAGAAATTATTAAAATTAGGATTAATAACACATAGATGTGATTATACAATTTTTAATCCAAATCGTGATGCAAATAGATTCATAATAATTGAAAAAATTGAATCAATTCCAAATGAAGAAAAAGTTTACTGTTTTAATGAACCACAAAAACATATGGCTGTTTTTAATGGTATATTGTTAGGACAATGTTCAGAAATACCAATGTCTGAATATGATGCTTGTAGACTATTGGCAAGAAATTTATATACTTTAGTTAAAAATCCATTTACATTAGAATCTGAACTTTTATCAGATGATGAACTTTATTCAGCTTTTTATGAACAAATGATTATTGGTGATTTGTTAGTTGATTTAGAATTTGATTATATTGACAGAATTATTGAAAAAATTAAATCAGGATCAGATCCTGATGATTTAAAACAATCAGAAATAAATATTTGGAATAAAATAGTTGACAAAGCAAAACAAGGAAGACGTTGTGGTGCAGGTTTTACAGGTTTTGGTGATATGTTGGCAGCTTTAGGATTACCATATTATTCACCAGAAGTAACTGAAAAAGTTTTCAAGATAAAAATGAAAGCTGAATTAGATGCAAGTATTGATATGGCCATACAATTCGGATCATTTATTGGATTTGATACTCAACTTGAAAAAAATGCTATTTATAATCTTGAAGTAATTGCAAAAGAATTTCCTGAACAATATGCAAGAATGTTGGAATTTGGAAGAAGAAATGTTTCTTGGTCAACAGGAGCTCCAGTTGGAACAGGAAGTATGATGGTTCAAACAACTTCCGGAGTTGAACCTTTATTTTTACCATTTATGGAAAGAAAATTAAAGTGTATTTTACCAACTGATCGAGTTGATTATATTGATCCTGCTGATAAACAAGCATATTCATTAAATTATTTAATGCATCCAAAATTCATTACTTGGTATATTGAATATATTAGAATATCGATACCTAATATGGATTTAGATTTTATTAAGATAAAAACATATTTGGAACAATTATCAAATGATGAATTAAATAAAATATTTGAACAAAGTCCTTGGTATAAATCATGTGCAAATGATTTAAATTATCATCAAAGAGTTGAAATTCAATCAATTGTTCAAAAATATACAACACATGCAATTTCTTCAACAATAAATTTACCAAATGATATTGATGTTTCTGTTATTGGTAATATTTATATGGAATCTTGGTTATCAGGATTAAAAGGAAATACTGTATATCGTGAAGGTTCAAGAAGTGGAATAATTACTGCAATTAGTGATAAAAAAATTGATGAAAATAATTCAATATTAACTGAAGATGATTTTGAACCAATTTATGCTCCAAAAAGACCAAAAATTCTTACAGCTCATTATCATACTTTAAGATATAAAAAGAAAACTTATTCAGTTATTCTTGGATTTTATAAAAATAGACTTTTTGAAATATTCATAATATCTGGAGTGGAAAATATACCTGAAGTTTTTGATGAATTTGAAGATTTTATTTTAGGTGAAACTGTAAAAGATAATGAAAATTGGTATAATTTTGAATCTGAAACTTTTACTGTTCGTGAAATTTCTGATGTTGAAGGTGAAGAAAAAATGTTATCTTTAATGTTGAGTGGATTACTTCGAGGTAGAACACCAATTGAAAAAGTAATAAAAATATTGAATAAATTACAACCAATTGCAGGAAATTTTACACATCGTTTAATTAAAATTTTATCTCATTATGTTGGTGAAGTAGAAAATATTAATAATGATGAATTATGTCCTGAATGTAATGAAAAATTACGTCATGAAAATGGTTGTGTTATTTGTGTTAATGGACATTCAAAATGTTAAAATAATAATTTAAATCCAAAAGAAAAGTCTTCGAATCAATTTCGAAGACTTTTCCAATTAATATATTATGAAAAATAAGGATATAAACAATATTATAATAAAAACAAAATTTATGGTTGAATCAATTAAAATATCTGAAGAAAAATTTAAACAAACAGATGAAGAAATTTTAGAATCAATAAAAGAACTTTATCTTTATACCAAAAAACATTGTTTTTATAAAAAATTTAGATTAAATTATTCATATGAAGATGAAGAAAAAGTTTTAATATTAAATGAAAAACATATTGATATTGATTTACATCAATCAGAAGAAGATAATATTAAAATAATATTCAAATTTCAGAAAGAAAAAGTTGGTTTTAAGTTTTGGGAATATTCAGAAGAATATTTCGATTTTATTAATTCATTTGAAATTTAAAATTATGAAAAACATACAGATTAATGGTATTCGTGATAAACAAGATTTATCTAAAACTGGTGTTACTTTTTCAACTTTTAATTTATCACGTTCACAAGAAGTTGTTAAAGAATCATTAAAATATTTTTTAGACAATAATTGTATTGAAATATGTGATATTCCTACTTGTACAGATAAAGAACAATTAAAATTAAATTTCAATATTTTTTCAAATAATGAAGTTGGTTTAATGAAAATGTTAATTCTTTCAATCAAAAATGATTTAGTTGGAAAATTACCAAATACTGATTACAATAAAATATTAGAAAAAATGTTTAAAGTAACACAAATTTTATTTGAACATGAAGATAAAAACACTAAAGAAATAAATCATGAAATTATCAATTGAAGTAAATATAACAAAAAATTTTGAGAAAGATTTTGAAAATTATGAAAATTATAAATTAATTGATTATATTAAATCAAAAGCAATTCAAGAAATTAGTAAAAATATTTTTAAAAATGATTTAATTGAAGTTGAAAATGTAATTCCAGATGAAATTAATCAATTAACTGAAAAAAATGAATCAAAATATATTTTTGAAACAAATCTTTTCACAAATGATGAAATAAAAGAAATAAAAGTTCTTATACATAATTTACGTTTGAATTATGATGATGTTAATGAAAATTCAATGAATCTTGAAAAAATAAAAACAATTTTAAATAAAACAGAAAAATAATGAAAAAATTTTATATGTTAGAAAATACAATAGATATTTATATTTTTCTTTTAATTATACTATTATTGATTATATTCAGTTTATTTATGATTGTTAATCATTTCATAAAACAACAAACATCTTATTTGAATCAACTTTCAGACGTTACACCATCACAACTAAAATCACCTTTAGGAAGATTACAAAGATATTCATTAATAAATAATTTAAAAATCATGAAAAAATACATTGGAATTTCTATTTTATTACTTGTTATTGTTATGTTGACATTGTCAACTATTGTTGTATTAGATTCAAGAACTTATTTCAAACAATATTTTGAAACTCAAAGATTAAAATTAAATCTTCGAAGTGAAGCATCAGTTGATTCATTACAAAATATCGTTATTTATAAAAACAATAAAATTGATAGTTTAGTAGTTGAAAATGCAAAAATGCAATATGAAATTATTTCATTAAAAAATAACGAATTTGAAACAAAGAAAATGATCAAATCTTTTCAGAAACTTGTAAAAAAATAATATCATGATAAAGAAAATAATATTGTTTTTATTTATGATTTGTTTAACAATTAATTGTAATTCGCAAGAAAACAAATACAATATACTTTGTCAATCTGCTGATAGTGCTTTTAGAACAACAAATAGACAATTTGATAATAAATTAAAAAAATATCATAGTGAAAATAATCAATTAATGAATGAATTAAAAACATTCAATGAAATTGATTCAATAATAGATAGTACTAAAACTTATCAAAAATATATAACAACAAAATTTATGTTAAGATTATATTGGAATGGTTATTTAAACGGTTCAATAAATAGTTTAACAAAAAATAAAGTTGATTTAATAAATTTGAAAAAAGAAATAATTGAAAATAAAAAATCAATTGAAAGTATGCAAAGAATAATCAATAGATTAATAAAACAACAAAATAAATATGAATAATCCTTGTTTTTTGATTATATCAATAATTATTTTTTATGGAGGAACTTTGTTCTTTCAGTTAACTTGTAAAAGTTTAAATTCTTTGTCAGTAAGTGCATATAATCTTCCAGAAAAATATTGGATATTTTCTAAAAGATGGAATTGGACATTTTTAATATTTACATGGGGTTATGCTTTTCCAATAATTATCTATTGTCATACTGAATTAATGTTGTTTAGTGGTTTGTTCATAATGTTTGTAGGCTTAGCTTCTCAATTTAGAAGTAATGAAGAAACAAATATTATTCATCAATTATGTGCTGCTATTGGAATAGTTTTAAGTCAAATATCAATAATAGTTGATTATCATAATTATTGGATTTGTATAATAATGATTTTAATATCATTATATTTTGTATTGAATATAAAAAAATATCCTGAATGGATGAAAATTATTGAAATCATTGCAGGTTCATTAATTTACTTAACATTAATTTTAAAATAAAATAAATTACTATGAAAAAATTACTTATCTTACTTATTATAATTATTGGATTATCTTCTTGTTTTTCAAATGGTTTATATAAACATCAACAAAAACAACAAAAAACACATTATAATCGCAAATAACACAAATAATTTATTAATCATTATTAGAACGGACAATAAAAATCATTTTATTTTTATTGTCCGTTCTCTCATAATATTTAATAAATGAGGATATATAAAATATAATATTTAACATAAAAACAAAAATCAAGTTTATGAAAAACCATAAAGTTTATAAAATTTATAAATCAAACAATATTATAAATGGAAAATTCTTACATACTTCAGAAATTATTTCAGATTGGTTTTATATACTGTTTTTAAAAATTACATTTCAATTTGATAAAATCAATTTTCAATTATTATTAGTTAAAAATAATATTAAAGAAAATGATAATGATTTTTATTTTATTGAAATTCCAAAAGAAAATACTTATTGGGAAAATGAACATCAATATCGTCAATTAGTTCGTGCATTTTATCAAAATAAAATATATTGGTGTGATGTTAATTCCGGTGGAGTAACTGATAATTATATATTGACAAAAAATATTAATTTTCCACATAAAGAAAATTGTTGGAAAATTTACTTAAGTTATCCAACAATAAATGAATTTAAAATTTTCATAAATAAAGATTAATAATATGTCAAAAAAATCTGGAACAATAATAAAATTATCTGATGGTCGTCGTTGTATTGTAAATAATGTACAACCTCTATTAGAAGAAAAGAAAAAAATAATATTACATCTTGTTGATGAAGATAATAATCCATTAAAAGATGAAAATGGAAAATCAAAAATTTTAGTTAAAAATTTTGATGATTACAATAATGATTTAAAAATAATAATTGGATATATTGATTAAAAAATAAAAAACATAAAAAATGGAGGATCAAATTGGAGGTTCATTGACTCAAACTGAAAAAGATTTAATCGAGTTTGATAAGAAAATGTTAGCAAGAGCTTATAAAGAAGCTGAAAAATCAACTGCAAATAAACGAAAAGTTGGTGCAATTATTGTCAATATGGAAATTGGACAAGAATTAGAAATTAGTTCAGGTCATAATATGATGTTTCCAGAATTACATAAAAGAAATATTGGATGTGAAAATTCAGAAGGAAAAACATATGAATGTGTTGTTCATGCTGAAGAATCAGCAATTATGAAAATGTTGATACATTATGGAGAAAAATATAATAATTTTAATAAAACAATTTATGTAACTTATTCACCTTGCATGAATTGTGCTAAATTAATTGCTGGTACAGGAATTAAACGTATTGTTTATTGTGAAGAACATGAAAAAAACTTTCAAAATACAAACATACTAAATGGCTTTAGTCCTAAAGGATTTTTATTAGCTATGGGAGTTGAATTAGTTCAATATCCAAGTATTGGTGAAATTTGTAGACAAAAACCATATACATTTGAATTATCAGTTGTAACTGATTTGAAAGATAAAATTTCAATTGAATCTAAACCACAAAAAATTGCTTTGGTTTATCATTCAGCTGATTCAGATGGTCTTATGTCTGGTTATTTATTGTCAAAAATATTTCGAGATGAAATTGAATTAGAAAATGCTGATTTAATTCCATATAATTATGGAATAGATGATGATTTTTTAAGAAACAGAGAATATATAAGATATATTTTTGTTGATGTTACACCTCCAATTGAATGGTTAGAAGCAAATATTGATAAAATTGGAAAAGATTTTGATATTGAAATTTTTGACCATCATGCTCCTAAATTTGATGAAATTTTTGGAAAGTTTTCAAATTTATTTGGAAAAGGTTTAAACTATACTTTTAGTGATTGTATGTCAGGTTGTAAAATTCTTTTTATTCATTTATATATAGAATTTATTGATTCTGAATTTAATGATTACTTAGAATTAATGGTAAATTTCATATCCGATTATGATACTTGGAAATTTTCTGAAAAAGATTATCATTTTGATTATAAAATTAAAAACATATTTAAGGATTTATTAAGAACATATGTAAAAAATGATGTTCTTGCTTTCAATATGTATTTACAACAATTACATAAACTTGATGATTTTTGCATAATGATTGATAAAACATTATCATCAAAATCTTTTGAAAGTGAAATTAAAAATATTATTTATAACGGAAATACAATTATTAATAAGATTGAATCTGATAATGAACAAATAATTGAAAAATCACAATATCTTGAAGAATTTCCGATAGTAATTTATCAAGGTTATCCTAATTATTTTTTACAAATTCAATTATTGGAAAGATATCCTGAATTAAAATATTGGATAGGTTTTCAAATTGATCTTGAAAAACAACAAATTAAATTTTCCATAAGATCACAATCTCAAAATGATTGTAATTTAATGGCTAAAAAGTTTAATGGTGGTGGACATAAAAAAGCTGCTGGATTTATAACTGAATTAAATACAGGATTCAGTTTTTTATCACATCCTGAAAAAATAATTCTTTAATATTAATATTAAAATATTTTAAAAGTTTTAGTCTGAATGCTTATATTTTTCCAAATAATTGGATATATATTTAGTATTCAGACTAATTTTATTTACACAAAAACATACAAATAAACAATTTTAAACAATTTCAAATGGAAACTAAAATGATTCTCAAGAAAAAATCTCAGATCTCAGAAGAAATTAAATTAGAAGTTAAATTAAACTTTGTAAAAAAATCAGATTTAAATTCTGATTGTATTTTACATAAAAAAGCAGTATTGGAAGACTTAAAAGAATTGAATAAAGATCCAAACTTTGAAATAATGTCATTGATTCATTTTAAAGTTGATTTTTTAAATGAGATGAAACCTCGTGAAGCTATTTGGGATCCAAATCCACAAGATGTTCAAAATGCTTTTGATAAGTTAAAAGTAATGTGGAATAAAGATCAAAAATCAAGAAATTTCACAAAACATCTTATTTCAGCATTTTTACCATATAATTCTTGGAACAGATTGATGAATGTTCCTGAAAAAGTTGAAACTCCTCTAATTAAAATTGATGATAATGATTTAAAAAAACCATTTAAATGTGCAATTTTGAATCATAATGTTACAGGAATTGAAAATATTTCCAAACATGCAACAGAATACAATATGAAAAAAATGTTTATTGATGCACATATTGTTTGTGAAGAAGTTGTTGAAGGTCAAGAAAAAAGAACACATTATACTCCTGAAGAATGTGAAGAACTTAATTCAATAAAAAGAAAACAACCAATTGAAATTCAAAATTATCGTATTGGTGTTGCATCAGATACTTCTGACAAATATTTACAAGTTGAATCAATCATTGCATTATTACATTTTGCAACTGAAATTATGTTTATGTCTGATGAATTGAATTTCACTGTAAAGAAAAACATGATTAATCATGCACAAAGTGAAGTTTCAAAAGAAAAACAATTAAATAAAAAACAAATCAATCAAGTTGCAGGACAACAACTTTATGGAATGGAACATAAAGTTGATAAATCAACATATTCGGCTTTAGCAAATTTGAAACAAGAACTTGAAAAAGCAGGAGAAAATTGATATGGAAAATATTGATAAAAATTTAATTAACACAGATATTGATTGGCAAAAAGTTATTGAAAAACAAGGTTTTAAAGTAATTCAAATAAAAACAATAAGACAAGGTTATGCACAATTAAAAATACATGAACCATCAGTTGATGATCAAACAATTATTGAAGATTTTCATTACATAATGAATGATGAAGAAATATCAAAAATTGATAAATTAAAACAACCAATTGATTATGAAATTGTTATGAAAAATCGTATTGATATATGGTGGAGAAATTTTATTGCTAAACAAATGGAATTAATTTTATGTAAATATCCTTTTAATTATTGAAATATGGAAAATTTAAATTCAACACAGGTTGCAAATTTCTGTTATTGGTTAACAGAAAAAAATAATAATCGTGGACTTTTAGATAATAATGGAAAAAATCTTTTCAATGGAAAAGAAAGAATTAAACATATTGACAATGTTTTACTTCCAGAATTTTTAAAGAAATATCCTGATGGAATTTTAACTGGTTGGAATGTTACTTTAAAAGATTCACTTCTTGAAAAAATTCATTCAATAACTTTAAAAGATTGGAAATTAATTGCCAATTTTGCTGAAAATCGTAGAAATGAACCATTTCATGGATTAGCTAATTATGAACATGGAACAAGATATGACTTTTCATCAGGTTATGCTTGTGTTTGTATTTCAGTATCTACTGAAAATAAAATATGTGTGTCAACAAGACGTAATGGTGCAAATGATGTTAAAGGACAATCAGAAATATTGAAAATTCTTAAAAAATATGAACTTGAAAATATATATTTTGTTAAAGGAGATTGATTATGGAACAAAATGAAAGAAAAAAATTCATTGACAAAATAAGAAAAATCATATTATTATTAATAATCATAACAGCTTTTATAATAGAATTACACCTTTTGTGTGTAATTCTATTTGTTATTTTTGTAATATTATGGTTTTTTGATAATGATTCAGGACATTTACATTTTTAATTAAAAACTTATGAAAGAAGAAGAAAATAAAGAAATGATCAAATTAATTCAAGATATTTGTGAGAATTTGGAAACAAAAAATAATAATAAAAAATATCCTAAAATTATAATGTGCTCAGATGAACAAACCGAAGAAGAAAAACAATTATTGGATAAAGAATTATCTGAAAAAATAACAGAAACAGGACATAATGAATTAAAAAAATTAATTCAAAAATGTAATAATAATTTGGATATAAAAAATTCAGATATTGAAATTCCAAATATTATTTTATGGTCTAAAGAAAAAACTGAAGAAGAACAAAAAGAATTTATTCCGGTTGATCTTAGTTTTCAACATCTTTATCCTTTTGAACAAATTAATTGGGCTGATCTTAGACCTGATAGTAATCAATTTCATGAAGGTGAAGATATTAAAATTACTGAAGAAAGACTTCAAAAATGTAATGATTCAATTATCAAAATGAGGAAAATTATTAAACAAAATCCACAAAAACAAGTTTTAATTCATGAAAACTTAATTGATAATTTTTCTGAAGGAGCTGAAGAAAGATTAAAAAGATCAGCAATTTTCAACACGATTTTTAATTCATTGTTAACAGGACAAAGTCCATTTCAAGTAATTGAAGATCTTTGTAATATTCATGACAATATGTGTGCGGAACATTCTAAACTAATAATGGAAAATTATAGACCACCTTCAATAAAAGTAGATATTAAAGATTTGAATGGTCCAATGAAATTAGAATTAATGTCATCATATGGTAAACTTAAAAAACCAGAATATAAAAGAAAAAACCTAAATAATTTACAAAATCCAGATAATAATGATTGATCAATTAAAACAATTTTCAGGAATTTTAGATTTAGATCAATATTTTGATTTACAAAAATTTGTTGAAGCTTCAGAATTATATTATGGTAGAAAAGATGGTGATGTTATTATGTCAGATACTGAATTTGATCAATTAACAGAAGATATTGTTTCTTGGAATATTCCTGAAATAACAAAATTCATACAATCAAGAATTTGGGTAGATGATGAAGGGATGGTTGAAGTTGATGAACAATTCAATCAAAGACAAGAAATGATTTCATTATTTAAAATTAAATTCAAAGATATGTCATCAATTTCAGAAATACGTAAATTTTTCATTTCAAATAAAAAACCTTTATTTTATGGTCCAAAATTTGATGGAGGAGCTTTAAAACTCAATATTCAACATAAAATATTTCCAAAAATTGAAAGAATTATTTCTCGTGGTGGTGTTGATTGTACAACAAATTTTGAAAATTTACCATCGATTATTGATGCAATAAAATATGGTAAAGAAATTATTGCTGGAGAATTAGTAATTAAGAAAACAATTTTTAATGAAAAATATTCAAGTGAAGGTGATAATGATTACGAATATGAAAATGCTCGTAATTTTGTTGGTTCATTAATTAAAAAAGGAAATATTCCGCAAGAAATTCTTGATGACTTAGTTTTCATTCCTTGTACAGATGGAACTAATCCATTAGAAAAAACATTTTGGAAACCTTTCAGTAATGAAGATATGCACAGAATGCAGGAAATTGTCAAATTTTATAAATCTGATGAATTTCCTTATTTATGTGATGGAATAGTGATTGCATATCATGAAGATGGCGAACGCCAAGTTAAGGATAACTATCCTCTCAATATGGTTGCAATCAAGTTTCCAGCTCCAAGAATTAAATCAAAAGTAACTGGATTTTTATGGACTCAGAAAAAATCAGGTAAATTAACACCAAAAATTTTAATTGAACATGTTAAACTTGAAGGTTCAACTTTAACTTGTGCAAATGGTTATAATTATCAAAACGTTCTTGACAAAGGGATTGGAATTGGTTCAGAAGTTGAAGTTGAAAAATCAGGTGATATTATTCCAATTGTTGCAAAAGTTTTAACTCGTTCATCAAATGTAACATTACCTGAATGTGATTATAGACAAGAAGGTAAACATTTGATTGCAATGAATTTGGAAGAATCAAGAAAATATAAATTTATTCTTGGATTACAATTATTTCAATTAGATGGAGTTGGACCAGTAATTGCTGATCAAATTGGACAAATTTGCGATTATGATATTGTTCAATTATTTGATTCTAAATTTAAACCAGATATTTGTGCTAAACTTGGTGGAGGATCAAATTGGAGAAATTTTTCAGAATTTTACAATATTAAAAATGTCAGTTTAGATAAATTAATTCATGTTCTTCAATTTAATGATGTTGGACCAAAAATAGCATTAAAAGCTGCTTTACTTATTACTAAAAAATCAAATGATACTTCAAATATGTCATCATTTGTTATTTCTCATGTTTGTCGAGGTGAAGGTTTCATTAAAATAATTGAATCAGTAAATATATTGAAATCTTTTGGAATTGTCGTAAGTAATCCAACAGAAATAAATGAAGATACTATCATATATGAAATGACTGTAGAACCAGGAACACAAATAGTATGTGATGGAAAAACAATCAGTAAATCTGATTTTATGCGTGAATTTAAAAAACTTTATCCAAATGCTATTCATTCAACATTAACAAGAGAAACAACTTATTTATTTACAAATGATTTAAGTTCAACAACAGGAAAAAGTAATAAAGCCAGAAAATATAATGTAAAAATAGTTTTGTATTCACAAGCATTAAAAAAATTATTATAAAATGAAAAAATCAAATTTAAATTTTAGTTTAAATAATAATCAAATGATTATTAATCATGGATGTTTTAATCAAATTTTTGCTCAATTTTATGTAAAAACTTTTAATGATGGAAAAATTGAAACTCAATTAATAATTGAACATATTGATTATAGAGTAAAAGATTTATTAATTATTTGTGAAAAACTTGGATTAAAAGTTGAAACTGAAAAATCAGAATTAAGTTGTAAATGTATTACAAAAGTTTTAGGTTTACCTTATGATGGACTTGGTGAAAGTGTGAGAAATGCTTTTCAAATTGTTTGGGATTATTATCAATGTTTTTAAATTGAAGTTAAAATGAAAAAAATTGAATATCAAAAAATTGCTTTAGATAAATTTAAAAAAGAATTTTTACAAACGGAAAATACTTTTGAATTACGAGCATTTATTTCTGGTTGGCAAAGTTGTGAAGAAAGTTATTTGAAAGAAGATAATAAAAGGTTTGTTATTAAAAATCTTGATGCTGAAGATTCATTCATTTCATTAAATAATAATTATGTTTCTATTGATAATGCAATATTTTTCAATAAAATAGAAATTGCTGAAAAATATAAAAATATATATACAGACAAAAATTGGGAAATTAAAGAACTTTATTTCAAAACATTTTCAATTTAAATATTATGGCAAAAAATAAATTTAAATTTACTGATAAAACTTGGATAAGTTTTTTCTTAGATAATAAAAAATGCTTAGGTAGAACATGTATTTTAAATAATCAGGAAGTTGTAGCAACTATTGATGAAACTGGACAAGTTGGACATCTTCCATTTATTGAAGTTGAAAATCCAACAATTTTAAATATTATTAAATCAATATCTAAAGAAGAAAAACAAAAAAATTTTGGAATAATTGATGACGATATTATTAAAACAATGTGCTTCGTTTGTGGTGAAGCTTAAATAATATTTTTAATATTTTGGTCTGAATGACCATATTTTTTAAATTTTTTGGATATATAATTTAATACAAACATAAAACATATAACATATATTTCAATTATGGATATTATTAATTTTTCTAATTTGGAAAGTCAAGTTTTAAACCTATTTAATCAAGGTAACAAAACATTTGATTTAATAAATGAATCTTCTTCAATTGCTGAAAAAACTTTAACTTCAGTTTTAGAAGGTTTAATTTCTAAAAACATTTTTAAATTAAATATAAATACAGGTGAATATGAATATCAAACAAAAGTAAATGGTGAAATATATATTTGTGATGGAAATCTATTACTTCCAACAACTGTAATAAAATTAAAAGATAAGATTTTAGTTACAAGAGGTGAATGGTACGAATTTCCAGTTGATTTTGATATAAGAAGAATTATTTGGAATGTAAAACTTGAATCTAAAACAAATTCAACACTTGTTGATTTAATTCGCACATCTGTTTTGAAAGAGAAAAAATCAAAAATTGTTCAGCTTACAGAATATCAAAATCTTTGTAATAAAATAGTTCCATATTCATCAACAATTGGTTTATTAATTCATTGTGTTGGTGAATCAGTAACAGATATTTCAATTATTTTTAAAATAAAAATTAATAAAACTGCTGATATGACTTCAGAACATCGTGGTTTTACAGTACGTTCAGAAATAAGTACTGAAGAATTACTTAGTTCATTAAAAAAACCAATTGCTGAAAGAAATTATGTTGAAGATATTAAAATAAATCAAATACATAATTTTTCTGATTTTATTTTTTCAAAAAATGAAATACCTATTTCAATTTCAAATAATGAATTAAATTTCGTCAAAATAACTGGAATTAAAAAATTATTTGAAATAACATATTTTAAAATGGATATTTTAGGTAATGTTAAAAAATTAGATGTTGAATCATTTGATGATTCAAATGAAGCTATTGAAAAACTTCGCGATATTTTTAAAGGTTTACCAACTTTGATTTTATCAGAAAATAATTTTATGTCTGAAATGACTGAATAAAAATAGTTTTATAATATTAATAAAACATAGAAAATATCTGGAATTATGTCTAAAGGGAAATTAATAGAATCACCATTATCAGCGTTTAATAATTTACTATTACAAATTTCTAAAAAAATCGAACATATTTATTTTCCACATAAAAGTAAAGTTGAAAATATCGTATTTATTAATCAATTATTATTTGAAGAAAAATCAATAACAATTTTAAATGTAATTAAATTAGTTTATCATAAAAATGAAGTAGGAATTCAATTTATTGGTTTCTTTTCAAAAGATACTAATTTGATTAGAATAACTTTAGATAATCAAAAAGAATTATTGGAAATTTTTCAAAATTATTTATTTATTATTAATTCAATAACAAATAATTTTGATGCAGATGTTTCTCAAAAACAAGTACAATCAATATTTAATCAAGTAAATTCAAGAAAAATTTGTCCAGACACAATGTTTATTGTTCCTTACAAAAATAAAATAAGTCATTTATATGATGAAAAAAGTAATGATAAAACATTAGAAAAAATATTTAACAGATTTACATATGTTATCAAATTTAATACAAATGATAAACAAACTTTTAAATATAAATTATGTAGAGTTACTTCAACAATTTTAAATGAATCAAAATCTTTAGATAATATTCGTTTTGAAGATATTGAAACATTAAAAGAAGGGAGTTTAACTTTCGATAAATTAGAAAAATTTTTAATTGATTTGTTTTATTATGGAGATATTAAATAAAATTATGTGTGAAAATAAAAAAAGTGTAAAAGAATTAAAAATTGAATTTGTAAATAAATCAGAAGAATTATTACTTAAATCTTCCAAAATTTCATTTATTAAATTATTAGTTGAATATCGATGCGATAAATATTCTGATCCAAATACTGAACAATATTTAGGTTTGAAAGAAATGTTTGATTGGTCACAAGCTAATTTTTCAAAAGATAGAATTTTAGCGAGTTGGATGTTCATCAGAGGTTTAAAAAAATGTAAAACAAATAAATAAATAATGGAAGATATAAATATTGAAGAATTAAGTTCAGAACCAAAAAAAGAATTTGTAAAAATTACTATTGATGATGTTACACAAGCAGATATTGTTGAATCAATAAAATCGTGTTTAAAAATATCAACATTAATTAGTCCTTCTCAATCATTAGTTAATAGTGTGTATTCTATTTTAAAATCATTATTTCTTGATAATAAAAAATATATTATTTTAGAAGCTCCTACTGGTTCAGGTAAAACAATCATAGGATTTATGACTTATTTTTGCATACAATATTTGTTTCGTAAAAAAATGTTGAAAAATACTGATATTGATGTGAGACATGAACCTGTTAAACAATTAGCTTATTCTTTAACATCAGCAAAAATGTTGCAAGAACAAATTGATAAGGATTTAGATAGATTTGATTTTCGTGATTATATTGTAATGTTGAAAGGAGTTGCAAATTATGATTGTTTATATGAAACTTGGAAATTAAAAGAACCATATGAAATTGGTAAAGATAGAAAACCAATTACACATGTGAGTTATTCAGATCGTCCTTGTAAAGGAATGCCAAAAAAGGACAGAATGGAAAAATTTTCTGAATGTGATTCAATTTGTCCATATCAACTTGCTCGTTATGAAGCATCAGAAAAAGCTTGTTCTGTTTTAAATTATGCTTATTTTTTAAACATAATGAGAGCTGAATTTAAACCATTTTTTAATGAAAGAATGGTTACTTTTGCAGATGAAGCTCATTTAATACCTGATATTGTTTGTCAAATTTTTAATTTTGAATTTAATCAATATTTTTTAAATCAATTGATTAAAATTGTAAATGAAATTGAAATGAATTTAGGTTCATCTGATGTTAAAGAGTTAAAAGAAATAATAATGGGTAGTTTTAAATATTTTAAACAACCTTTAAATCGTCCTTCAACAATTATCGAATATTTTGAAAATATTAAATTAATGCGACCATTAATTGTAATGTTAATTAAAAATGAAGGATATATGAGTTATTGGATTCAATTAAATAAAAATCTTGAAAGACTTGATGAATTAATGATGAATCAAGATGATTTTAAAAATCTTATTGAAAATAGACAAGATGATATTTATTTTGAATCACAATTGGTTGCTGAAGATAAAGTATCAAATTCAAAAATATATAAACATATTGTAAGAGATTTAGCTGAAGCAGAACTTGTTAAAAGACATTTTTTATCAAAATTAAATAAATGTGTTTTTATGTCAGCAACTCTTGGGGATATGGATGAATATGCTTCAATGATGGGAATGCAAAAAGATGAATATGTTGCATTACGATTACCATCTTTATTTGATTTTGAAAAATCACCAATTTATGTTTGTAAAAGTGTATGGTTAAATTATGCTAATTTTGAGAAAAATATTGACAAAGCAATAATGGATACATTAAAGATTTGTAATGTTGAACATCCAAAAGAAAAAGGTATTATTCACACATCAACTTTTAAAATTTGTAATTTAATTAAAGAAAAAATAAATTTGGGATTAGTTCCAGATAGGAACAGATTTTTATTTTATCAAACAGCAGAAGAAAAACAAAAAATGGTTGAATTGATGAAACAATCAACAAAACCTTATATTATTGTTGGTCCAAGTTTGTATGAAGGTCTTGATTTAAAAGATGAACAAGGAAGATTCAATATTTTATTAAAAGTACCATATTCTGGTATTGATGATTATGCAAAACAAAAGATGAAACGTTTTCCATTTTGGTATGAAAGAAATACTAAAGAAAAAATTGTACAGGCAATAGGCCGTACCAATAGACATACAAATGATTATTCAAAAGTATATTTAATTGATGGATGTTTTGATAAAATAATTCATTCTTGTAATGATTCAATAACTTCAAGAATCCAATATAAAACAATTTATTAATGAAAAATCCTGTCGAATTTTGTTCGACAGGATTTTTCTTTTGTAATATTTTATCATCAAAATTTTTTAATATGATTAACCATATTGTATAAAATACAAGGATATATAATATATAAAGAAAATAAATAAGATATTTAAATTAATTTTATGAAAGAAAAAAATACAACAAATATATGTGTAACGTGTATCAAAGAATTATTGAAATTAAATTTTCCTTCATTAAAATATCAAATAAAATCATCAAACACAATTGATGGTTCTTCAATAAATTTGATTTGGTCTGATGGCCCAACAAATATTGAAATTGAAAAAATTATTGAAAAACATAAGTTAGGTGAATTTGATAGATTGAAAAATATTTATGTTAATTCAAATTTCCATAAAAATATTCCTCAAGTTAATTACATAACTTGTAAACGAATTATGTCTGATATTGCTTACAATACTATGATTAAAAAATATCCAATAAATACATTATCTGGAATAATTTATAATGAATTTAAAAACACAACTTTTTCATGTGGACAAACATTAAAAATTAAAATCGATAAATCAAAAGTATTGGATATTAATGATTATTTCGAAAAAATAAAAAAGAAATCTGTTATAAAAACCTAAACATTAATTAAATTAAAAAAAATTTTTATGAATAAATCTGAATTGAGCCGAAAATTCATTGAAGCAATGTTACGGCTAAAACGTGATACAATTAAACAAGGTGAATTAAAAATTCAACCTTTAGAAGGTTTAAATTTTAAGATTGGACAAACAAATGAAACAGAAATTCAATATGTTTCAAAAAATGGAACTTGGAGTGTAAATTCCCCAAAATTGAAAGATAATAATTGGAATCCAACACTTGTTGAAATTATTGATTTTCTTCTCAATTATACTGAAAAAGAAATTATTGATAGTATTGAAAATTTATATACTATTATTAATTCAGTATATTCAAAAATTTCAGCTGTATCTTTATTTACTAAAGTTAAATCAATATTACATTTATTGGAATTTGAAGAAAATCAAGTTGAAAAAAATGGATTATCAATTGAAACAGAAATTGGCAAATATTATATTTATTATGATAATGATTTAAAATCATTATTGTTCACAAATATTAATCGAGAAGGAAGTATTCATTTGACTGATAAAGAATTAATGTTGTTATTGGAAAATACAACTTACTTAAATGTAATGGATGAATTGAATTCTTTTTATTTGAATTTAAAAAGAAAAAAATAATTATGAAAAAATTCATTAATAATTTATCAATAAATTTAGGTATATTTTTTATCATATTACTTATAATTTCAATGTTTGTTGATTTTTTTAATTTAAATTTCTTTTCGAAAGTAACAATATTTTTTATTACAATAAATCTTGTAATATATGTTTTTTACTTTTTTACTAAGGATATTAAAAAACAACAATAATATGAATAAAATTAAATTTAAGGCAGTAATAAAAGATCATGATTTATATGAAGGTTTTGTTAAAGATGGTTTATTAATTTCACTTGAAAAAGGAAATAAAAATAAATCATTTTTATACATAATTGGACTTGAAATATCTTATGATACTATTGATTTTCATGATTATAATAAATTTATTGTATTTCCATTTTCAGATCAATTAGTTCATGATATATATAATTTATTATTTGATAATAAATCAACAAAATTTACTGGAAATAATTTAGATATTTTATGTTTAAAAATTCAGAAAATATTTGAATTCAGAAATTTAGATAGATATGAAATATTTAAATTAATTGGTATTGATTTATCAACAAAAAAGAATTTAATAACTACTCGTGAATATATTGATAATTTAATTGAAAGATAAAAATATGAAAAAAGGAAAATTGTATAGTTGTAATGATTTTGGATTAATTGTTCTTTGTACTAATGGTATACCAACTGACGTTGATTGTTTTTGCGGTGTTATATTGAAAAATACTAAAACATCTAATTCATTAATTTTTTCTGTTGGTAATTATATGGAAAGTTTTAAAAAATCATATTTTATTGAACATCAAGGACAAGTTGATTTAAATAATTGTTCATTTAAAGGATAATGGAAGAAGTAGTAGTAGTCAAACAAAAACCAATAGTTAGTTATTATAAATCAGGTGATCCTTGTTTGAATATTAATGAATGGTTAAATAAACTAACAGAAATAAATATTATAAATACTAAACATTTATCGGATGATTTTCTTGAAATTTGTATTCAAGAAAAACATCGGATATTTATTCATCTCAATATTACTGGAATGGGTCGAACAATATTTGAACCAAATATTCCAACTGTTAAAGAAACATTTCATCAGTTAAAAAAACTTATTGATAAAGGTTTCCCACAAAAACAAATATTGGTTGTTGTTAATCCTATTATTTCAAATGAAAATGGTTTAAAAGCATTGAAATTATTATTGAGAGTTTTCAGTGAATATAGACCATTAAGATTAAGAAATGTTAGGTTTAATGTTATTCAATATAAGAAAGTTGAAAATATTTATGTTCTTGGTAATAGTAATATAACATCAAGACCGAGTTTAAAACATGTTTTACCTTTTTTGAATAGAAATGAAATGTTTTATACAGATTATTATAAATTAATAAATGATTATCAATCAATAATAACTGTTGATAAAGGTGATGAAGCATTAATTGGAATAAAAGAATTAATTGTATTTGGATATAGAAATGAATGGATTTATGCAGATGGAACTCGTGATAAAATTATTTTTTATGAAAAAAATAATAAACATAAACCTATAGTTAATATTATATCTAAATCATTTCCAATCCGTTGTGAAAATAGATGTCTTCTTTGTCCTTGGAAATATTGAGCCTAAATTGATATTCCATTCAGATTAAAACTTTTTTAAAAATATTTTATAATTTGCCTATATAGAACATATTTTTCGGATATATATATAGTAAGCAAACTATATAATATGTACTATAAATAATTTAATTTAATATTATGTTAAATGATAAAATAATTCCAAACATAGATGAAATTGATTTAACAAAAATCGATTGGAATGTTTTAACAATTAAACAATTCCACGATATTGAAATTAAATTATTAGCAAAACATAATGATAATAAAAAAATTGCTAAGAAAGCGAAAATTAAGGAAAAAAAATTAACAAGAAGTTCAGGAATGGTTATTGTTAAAATACATGATAAAAATTATTCAATAAAAGATATTATTTATCAAAGATTGAAAAATTTAAAATCACAAAAATCAAAAGAAAAATTAATTGATGAAATAATATCAAATCATAATCCTATTGTGGATTTATGAAAACAATAATTATAAATAATTTTATTTACCAAAAACAATTAAAAATTACAATTATGTCAAAAGAAGAAGTATTGCCAGTTGAAGGTTTAGAAGAAGGTGTTGTTACTGCAACTGATGTAACAACTGAAGAAGTTAAGAAAGAAAAGAAAGTTCAAACTCCTGAAGAAGAAGCTATTCTTGTTGCTGGTGTTGCTAAATTACGCGAAATTGGTATCGATGAAAAACTTTCAGTTGTTCTTGATCTTGTTAGTGGTTGGAACGGTGATAAAACCGAATTGACTGCAAAAAAGGATGCTGTTATCAAAGCATTTGAAGGTTCAGATAATTTGAAAAATTATATTGATGGTGATTTCCAAACAGCTATGGTTCCTTTTCAGGGGATTTCAAAAGTTATGCCGGTATTGAATAACATCAAATCTTTTTATGCTCGTCGCGAAAACGCTGTTTCTACGAAGAAAGCTAAATTGGTTCAAATATCAATCAGTGGTGTTATCTACAATGTTGATCCAATTTATATGGATTCAGTTGCAGCTGAACCAAAAGATGTTCGTAAAGCACTTATTCTTGCTCACGCTTCTACCGTTAAAGTTGAAGTTGCTGAATTGTTCTAAACCAACAAAACAATAAGTTTACAAAGTAAGTAAAAAACATTTGGAACAATTTTGTTCCAAATGTTTTTCTTTAAAATTTTTATTTCAAATTAAAAACGGGGGTGTTTGGTTTTGACAGCAATTTCAATAGGATTTAATGCAGCCGATGTTGAGTAAGTCATCGTTAAAAAGATTCACAATTATTAATCGACAAAAAACAAAACATTCAGAAGGATAACAAGGTTATTGCTTTTGTAAGTAACGTAGTTAAAAGTGCAATGTCTAAATGGAATGAAGTTGATGAAACTCCGGTTTATTCAATTAATCGTTCACAATTAGCAATGGCTGTTTAATCTTAGATTTTTATTTTGTATTAAAAGGTTATGTGTTTGAGTAAAAACACTTTGGTGTGATTTGGAGGATAACTCACGTTTTCATTCAGTCCCAATATTTTGTTTGTTTTTAATTAATTGAAATGTTTAATCAATTAATATAAAATAAAATAAGCTGTAGATTTAAATTTGTTTGGTTGTTTGGACGGCGGTTCGACTCCGCCCACTTCCAGGATTACAATGTAATATACCTTCACGTGGTGTAGTCTGTTTAAACTAAAATATTACAAATGAAAGAAGAAAGATTTAGATATTTTGAAAAAGACGCTTTTCAAAAAGTACAATACATCACATATTGAATACTCAATATCTTGATGAACGAATTGAAAAAGATTTAATTTAAAAAATACCGATTACGGACCGGTCATCTACCGAAGTTTATCTTCGCTTATTGACATTCCGATCGGTTTTATAAAATCCACAAAAACTGGGATTGTCCGGTAAGATATATAGTGGTTGAGTTTTCGAGAAAGTTTGGTTCTCTTTGACAAAATATAAATCCACGCACATTAATGAAACTTAATGTACTCTTGCAAATGTTGTAACCTATATGGATCAGTTAAATGTACCATAGGTAAATGCAAAATGAACTATCTACGAAGAACACGTGTAAATCCGGTCTGATCAACCGTTAAGAAACTCGTATTTGTTATTGGTTTTAATTTCAGTGTTGTTTCCAGTTTAACTGAACACTGATTTTTTTTTTTTGATTGTGTTATGAATTTTATGATTTAATTTTTTAGAATCTATATGATTCACAAAATAAACCTTTACAGTCAAATTTTGGTAATATTAATAATTTAATTCATTTTATGATAGGTGAAGTCTAAAACCTGCCCTGGTGGCACAGCTTCAGAAAATTAATAAATTAATTTTCAAAGGGGAAAACCGCAAATGGAAAACTTTCCCCGAAATGGTCTTATCGAATATCGGTTAGTTCGTCAGGTTTTCATCCTGGAAAGTGGGGTTCGATTCCCCGTGAGACTACAAAAATTCTCACCGTATTATCAATTGAAGAACATAAAACAAGGATAAAACAATTTAGATACCTTATTAAAGTTTCACAAAATTGACTATATAAATATCGTGAGAATTGTTTATTAAAATTGAGAGCTGTTACATTCACTCAATGAAAAAGTGTTTACCGTGCTTTGTTCAAACTTTTGTTTGGCACCCGTAACGGTTAACTGTTAATCTAACAGAAAATAAACATAAGTTTATTGAAATTGATTGGAGAAGAATAGGTGTGAGTGGTACTATGCACAGGAAAATAATTTTCAATAAAATAATTTTTCAGGGAATCGGTTCGAATCCGATATTCTTCACAAGGAATTTTAGAAATAAAATTTCGTTTTTAAGTATATTAAATTAAGTTATAAGATGTTTTTAATGATAAATCATTAAAAATTTGATTTTCTATTTCTTTAATTATTTGGAAGTTGTTTGATCTGAATTAACAGGGATTTTGAGGAAATTACGGTATTTCCAAGCAACTTCTATTTATTGTTCTTGGGTTGGTTATTCACTTATCTATAAGAGAACTTTCTTTCAAGCAAGTAATAATGAATTTTTGGTCAATGTTGTAATTTTTGAACAAACCTAAAATTCATTTATTGAAAATTATTAAAAACAATATATTTTTGGGAATGTAGCTCAGTTGGTTAGAGCATCGCACTGTTAATGCGAAAGTCATTGGTTCGAGTCCAGTCTTGCCCGCTAAACAATAATTTCAACGAAGCATGAAATATTTGTTGTAAGTTTAAAAACAACCGAGTTTTAAACTGAGAATATTAATTGTGGAGAAATTATTGTTTTTTAAAAATTTGTCCGATGGTGTAATGGTAGCACACAAGTCTTTGGTTCTTGGTGTCCAGGTTCGAACCCTGGTTGGACAACAAATTTAAATAAATAAGTTCGTGAGAATGTCAGTATTTAAGTAATTCGTTTATAGGTTTTGTGTTATATGTGTATTAAATTAAGGGAAATTTTTATTCGTAAAAATTTCCTTTTTTTTAAATCATTTTTTAAAAAGTTAAAATATTTTTAATTTGAATACCTATATTATCTAAAAAATAAGGATATAAATATAAAGAATAATTTAGATAATCATTTAAAAATAAATATAAATGACGAGAATTAATTCAGCTATAAATCCAAAAAATTTAACTGATGAACATTTGTTAGCAGAACATCGTGAAATAAAACGATTATGTAATGTTTTTTATAAAAGAAATTTAATTCATGATTTTTCTGGAATTAAAAATCAATTTACTCTTGGAAGTGGACATGTTTTATTTTTCATAAATAAACCAGTTTTCACAAAGAAAAGATATATTGCAATTTATGATGAATGTTTAAAAAGAAATTTTAAAATTGAAAATTATTTAAATAATTGGGATGTTTATAATGGTTCTAAATTTGAAAATGTTTATTATAAAACAACATATAAAGAACAATTATTATTATCAATAAGAATTGAAGAAAGAATAAATGATTCTTCAAAAAGTTTTTTTCATTATTATGGTGAAAAAATATCTAAAGAAAAAGCAATTGAAATTCTGTTAAAAGATAATTTTTATGAATAATAAAATGTTAGGAATACTTGGATTATATGGAGCTGCACTTAGTATGATGTCAGATAATAGAAGTATGTATACTGATGGAAATAAAAGAAGAGTTTCAGTTGAAAATTTATCAGATGAAACAAAAATTCTTTTAAAACAAAGAAATGATAGAAATAAAATTGATGCAAAGAATAAACATTTGAAAAAATTTGAAATATCAGGTGAAATTTATTATGGTTGTAATTATGAATCAGCTTATAAAAAATATAAAAAACATATTTAAATGAAAAATAAAAAATTTCAACTTCATGATACTGATAAATCAATGGAAGATTATGTTGAAGAAATAATATTAAAAATTTCAGAAAAATTAATAAAATTAAAAAATAATGAAATCACAACAGAAATGATTTTACTTAATTTAAATATTGATTTGCCTGTCGACATAACTTTATGTATTAAAGCAATTATGAATCCAGCAATACTTAATTAAAAATGAAAAAAATAATTTTATCTTTATTGTTATTATCATTTTCTTTTTGTTTAACTTTTTCTCAAACAAAAGAAAATATTGTTTATAAATTTGATAGTTGTTCTATTAGTCTATTGAATAAAAATAGAATAACTTATGATGTTTGTTTTACTTTGGAAAAACATCAAATAACATTTAATAAAAAATTCGTATTTATTGATAAAATTAAATATGTTGTTTATTCAATAAATAATGTTGAAGATTGTATTGAAATTTTAGTAAATAAAAATTTACCATCTGAAAGAACAATAGAAATTTGTACTGATAGTATTGGAACATTTGCATCATTATCTGCAACAAAAAAATCAAAAACAATTTATTGGAAAAATTTTTATTAATTATGAAGAAAATTAAAATACAATTGATTTTTGATATAAATGAAATTGAGAGATATTCAGAAAATTTTTTAAATTTAAAAAATGAAATTTATTCAGGAGAATTTCAAAGAGAATTTTCAAAAAACATAATATCTAATCAATATTTTAAACCTGAAAGAGATTATATTCCTGAAAAAGTAAAAGCATCAATATTGATAAATAATTTAAACAAAGGTTTTTATCAAATAATATATACGATAAATTTCAATATTTCTGAAATTGGTTTTAAATCATCAGAATTTATTGAATTTAAAAATCATATTGAAAATGGTGAAATGAAAAAAGAATTTGAAACAATAACAGATTCAAAAAATAAAACACCTGAAAAGTGTTTCAAACCAAAAAACTTAACAATAATATTAATAATAAAATAAAAATATTTATGGTTGTAACTTTCGGAGTAATACTGAATGTTATGTTTTGTTTGAATTTATATAATATTCCAAATAATTCCAAATATAATTTGTTACAAAAAGAAAATTATGTAACTATTGTTGAAGAATATGGTATATCATCGATAAGTATTAATTCAAACATAAATATAATAACAACCGATTTACCTGTCATTTATTTGACAAATAATAAAATCCTTAAAAGTTATGATTATGTATTTTCGCGGAAAATAATTATATGGGATTGGGGTAGTTCGGCACGATACGAAAAATTACTAATTGATTTTGATTTGTAATAAAGGTCTAATTAAAATCAATTGCTTTACAGGAAATTAAGCTATATGTAATTCTTTTTAGGTGTGTGTTTCTTAACAGTTCACACATTTTCAAATAAAAAGTCTTCAAGAGTGAAGCAATTAAAAAATAATTAAAAATAATATTATGAAAGATTTTTATTTTTCACAAAAATTGAAAACTTCTATTATTAAAATAAAGAAAAACAAAAAATTACATTTTGTTTCAGCTTACATTAAAGGAAAAGAATTTACTGAATGTGTTGAATCAGGTAAAAAACCATTATTGGAATATGATGATAATGTTTTTATTTGTTCAGGTTTTGAAGAAGAAATAAAATATAAAATAATGAAATAATAATTATGTTTGAAATACAATTAAATAATTTACTGCCTTATATTGGAAACAATATTGTTATTAAACATTTATATTATCTTTCCAATTATAATGGAAATGAATTTGGTATTTTAAATGGTGTTTATCCTCTTTATGATAAAGATAAGAATTTATTTTGGCAATATACAACAGATAATAATTCAACAGGACAATCACTAAAATATTGTTTACCATTATTGAAACCATTATCTGATATTATTAATATGCAAACTGATAATAAAGTTCCAATTATTGAATGTTCAAGATTAGCTGGATTAGATATGAAATTTGAAAATGAATATATATTCAGAATAGAAAATAATACAGTTATTTGTGAAAGACAAAAATCAACAAAAACTTTCATAGGATTTGAAATTGATTTAGATGATTTTGGATTTGATTCATATAAAGTAACGAAAACAAAAAATGGAGATATAATTAATTTTCTTCCAGTTCAAAATCCTGATTTAATTATAACATATCTTTATTCAAAAGGATTTGATGTTCAAAACTTAATTGAAAATAAAATGGCTTTAAATATAAATGATTTTCCACAATTCCAATATTAATATGACAAAAGATTATTTATATTATAAATTAACAGGAACTGAAATTCCAAAATTTATTAATGAAAGAGAAAATATTATTATTGATAAATGTCTTGAAATTATTAATGATCGTGAATTAGAACTTTTTGAAAGAAATTCAGATTATAATAAACTTGATGAAAAATATCAAGCTCTTTTATTGGTAAATAAAATTAGTAATAAAATGAATGGAAATCCAATTTTTACAAAAAAGAAAAAATTCATTAAAACAATAATTTTTGATGATATTGAAGATGAAAATTTTTCAGGAACTTTTGCAAACCATTTAAATTCAGAAGATTAAATTATGTACCCATTTAAATTAGAAGATAATTATTTCATTCAAGGTTTTGAACGTTATTCTGAAGTGTTTGATAAAGTACTCCAATTAGGAGGTGAACAAAATGTTCTTTTCAAAGGTAAAATATTGAATGTTAAAGAAGATATTGCTTGTTTATGTGTTGAACATAATATTCAACGTTGTAAATATAAAAATTATAATCCCGATACTTTTCAACCTGATGGAATAAAAGTTCAAGGTTTTAATTGGGCTGTTTTTTCAATTCAAAGTATTTGCGAAGAAAAATTAAAATATTGTGTGATTTATAAAGGTCAACAAAGGAAAGTTGAATATACTCCAAATAAAGTTGATAAAGGAATAATTATTATTGGTACAGGACCAGTTGGACGATTAGTTACAAATATTCCTGAATTTGAAAAAGTTAATGAAGATTTAGATTTAAATTTATCGAGTTTTGCTGAAAACATAAATAATGATTTATTTAAAAAAGTAAATACCTTATATTCTGAAAATAAAAAAGCTTTCAAACCTCAAAAGAAAGAAAGAAATTCAAATATGTTTGATTCTCGTTCAGAATGTGGTAAATCTAAAATAAGAAAAATGAAATAAAAATCAATGTTTATTTGATTTATATTTAATAGGTATTCGAACCAAAAAATTATTTAAATTTTTTGGTTCGAATACCTATTTTATTTGAAATTAATGGATATATAAATTATATTAAATATTTCCAACTTATTAATTTAAACAATATTATATTATGTTTAATGATGCAAAGATTTTTCAGAAGGGTGAAAAAGTAAGAATAAAACATACTTTAATTGAATGTATTATTTTTGATAAATTTGATTGTTCAAAACCAAAATATTGGGTATTATTTGATGGAAAAATAATTGAAAAAACTGAAAATGATTTATCTTATAATGTTTTAAAAACATGGAAAATCAATATTTTTGAAATTTACAAATTAATAAAAATACAATATTTTTATTTTTTTGGAACAAATTCAAAACAAATAAAAAATTCCAATATTAAAATATTGTTTGGAATTTGTGTTGGGATATTAATAACAATAATTTTTAAACATTAATATTATGAAAAAATTAATAATAATTGATGGTAAAAAAACTAATATATCTGATTTAAAACATTTTACTAAATCTGATTTAGTTATTGAAACATATAAGAAAATCAATATATTCCATTATGGAGATTTAGTTGAAAATCCACTTTGGTGGCATAAACAAAATCTTAGTCAAACAGCAACTGGTTATGGTTCAAAATTAACCACATCAAAAATGATTTATTTTGAAAATAAATTAAGACGAATTTATTGCACAATATATTCAAATTCAGGAACAACTTGGTTCACTTATAAAGGTGAAGAAATTATTGTCAATAATTATTGAAATTAAAAACACACAAACTCAAATATTTATAAAACACACAAAAATGCAATACACATCAAAACAAGAAAGAAGAGTACAAGTTAAAAAGGCAATAAATAATATTATTGCAGCTTCGAATGGAATTTGGACATCAGTAAAAGATCCTGAAAAATCATTATCAGCTATATGTAAAGATGCTGGTTTAGATACAAACTGGACAGCTGCAACAGTAAAAACTTTACGAGAAGAAACAAATTTCGGTATGGTTCAAGGAATTGCAAGTGGTATAAGATACATATTTCCAACAGATTTGTATTCCGATATTGATAAATTAGTTGAAAAAGTTGTTATTAATCATGGAAATCAAAAACAATCAAAATCAACTGATACTCAAGCTTTTGTAACAAAAGAAGAAAAAATCAAACCAGGTAAAATTTCAAAAATTGAAAGAAGAACACATTTTAATATTGATGATAAAGTTTTCATTTTAAATTTGAAAAATGGTTTGATTTGTGAAGTTGAAATTATTGGTGTTTTTAAAGAAAAAGACGGAACATATCTTCATGATTTAAATTTTGGTAATGAAGAATTTGAAAAAAACATACCAAATAATGCTTTATTCGAATCTGTTGAACAATTGGTAACTTGTCTTTCTAAACGTGTACAAAAATTTCAAAAATAAATAAAATGAAAACTGAAAATAAAACTCATAAAGTTATTGGAAAATCTGACGATCATGGAACATTTAATGTTTTTGTTGGAACTGAAGAACAATGTAAAATCAGATTAGATAAAGAAAATGAAATGAATCTTGAATTTGAATTTTCTATTATTCCATTATCAAAAAAATTACATACACACAAAGTAATTGATACTTTTTCAGAAGCTTCTTATTTTTCTGGAAGTGAATATGATTGTTATGAATTTATTGATGAAGAAAAAATTTCAGGAGATGCTAAAGTTGTTCTTTTAAATGATGAAGAAAAATTATTTTTTGAAAGATTATCTAAAAAATCAATTATTAAAACTGAAAATAAAACACATAAAGTTATTGATGAAACTCTTCATGAAGATGAAGGTCAAGATTGTATTGTTGGAACATTACAAGAATGCAATGATTTTATTTCAGAACAAAATACTATTGGTTTGAATGTTGTTCCTTTAATTGGTATTGAACTTCAATTTCATAATAGAGTTCCTATCAAAGAAAAATCAGATAAAGTTAAATCAGAAGAAAAATTTGATTATTTCAAACATGAATTACTTGCAATTCTTCATTGTTTTGAAGATAATATTTTATTTGATTATTCTATTATTGATATTATTATTATTAAAATACCAGAATATTCAAGTCCATTTTATTTGGAACATGAAAAAATTGTTAAAATTAAAAAATTGTTGAATGATTATTTTATTCAAAGTTCAACAAATATTATTGAAAATATGATTGTAATTAATTCAAAACTAAATTGAAATGAATACTATAGTCTCACATGCATTAAAATTGTTTTTGATTGAAAATGATTTTAATTTTATTCCTGTATTTGAAACATTTGGAACATTAGGTGATTTAATTAAAGAAAATCCTGATCTTTCAAATACAAAAACATTTATTGTTATATTTATCTGGAAAAGAAAAAATGATGATAAAGAAACACTTATTAGATTACCAATGATTATAAATGAAAAATGTAGTAATCGTTTGAAATATGAATTTGATAAAGATGAAAATAAATTTATTTTCACTATTGATGTTAATGGACAAAGTAATGATAATTGTTTTTCAAAAGGTAAGAATTTTTATGCTCCATTTGCTTCTGATGGTTCTTTATTTTCAAAAACAATATTGGATTTAAAAACATTTTTACGTTATAAAGATGATTGGATGAAAATGTTTCCAACTGATCAATGTTGGCAATTTGTTGAAGAATTAAAATAACATAAATTCAAAATATATTCAAATCATTAAGGGTTCAGATGAAAAATAATAAAATATTTTTCGTCTGAACCCTTATATTTTTTAAATTTCTTGGATATATAATTAAGAATGAAAATATTAATAATCAATAAAAATATAATATTATGTCAATATTCATTAATAATAAAACAGTAAATGCACTAAATGTTGGAATGTTAGCATATCCAATTGGTCGCGAAAAAGATTCATATTACATTAATTCTTGGTTTACTCAAGATATTGAAACTAAAGTAATAATAGTTGAACATGAATTGGTAAAAAATTTTTTAGGTCCTGAAAAGAAAAAAGGAGTTAAATATAAGGAAGGTGTTAAATTCAGAGAATTATTGCTTAAAGGAACTTATAAACAATGTCTTTATTACTTTCAGTATAATGTAATGAATACTGAAAAAGAATGGATTAAAGATGAAAAAGGATATGAAATTTATCCTGAAGATTAATTAAATTTAAATAAATCAATTTTATGTCGAAAACATTAGTTCAGTTATTAACTGAAATGCAATCATTTGTTCCAGGAATTACTTCAGAAGAAATTGAAAAAGCTGAAAAATTAATATTACCTGTTTCTCAAGCTAATGCTGTAAATGAACTTAGAAGAGATTGGATTAATTGTAAGTATGATGAATGTCCTGAAGAATTAGTAAAAGAACTTAGATACTTTATTTAATATGGAAGTAAAAATAACAGTTCAAAATGACTTTAATGGATTTTTCGAAGCTTTTACAAAAGACTTATTTTCTAAAATTGAAAATCCAGACATTAAAGAAGTAATAATATCAGCTGAACCTTATAAAGATTCTGATGTTGCTTTTGCTTTTAATCAAAAAACAGGACTTTTAAAACTTGAATATTATTCAGCTGTAAGAGTATTTGGTTGGAGTTTTAATACACTTGAATTAATTGAAGAATTTAGAAAATTTAAACTTATTTAAAAACAACATATTATGATAATTACAACATTTAACACAAACAGTATTGAACTGGTTAGAGCTGAAGTGAATAAAAGACTTCAAAATATGTCCATAGAATTTGGAATTGATTTACATTGTGGTCATTGTACATATTCAAGTGATGAAATGAATTTCAAACTTGATGTGAAATTTGCAGGAGCTGATCTTGAAAAAACAAAGTTTCAAAGAAATTGTTTTTATTATGATTTGAAATCAACTGATTATCATAGAAATTTCATTTATGAAAATGATAGATATGTGATAGTTGGTATTAGTACAAGTTCAAAAAAATATCCAATTAAGGTAAAAAGAGCTGATGGAAAGGCATTTAAATTCACTTCAAGTTTGGTCAAAAAATGTTTAGATGTAAAAGTAATTGATATTGATTCAATGATTTAATCAAACATAGTTTGAAATAATAATCATTAAGGGTTCAGATGAAAAATAATAAAATATTTTTCGTCTGAACCCTTATATTTTTTAAAATATTTGGAAATATATAATATATGAAAATATAATATGTAATTCAAAATAAAATATATAATGGAAAACAAATATATCATTGATAATCCGAAAGATTTTATACTTGCTGGAAAATCGAATTTCACACTTGAAAATATTAAAACAAATGTTCATTTAACATTTAGTGTTACAAAAGTTGCTGAAAAACAAATGTATTATATTGGTGTTTGTACGAAATATGAAGGTTATATGTTTATTGGTTGTTTATATACCAATAAGGATTTGACAGAATTTTCATTCATTAAAGGAAAGAAATTAAATCCAGATGAAGAACAACTTTCAATCAAAGCATTTAATTATATAAAAGCAGATTATCTTGAAAGAAATATTCCCAATGAAAGTATGAAATTTTATCATCATGGTCATTGTTGTAGATGCGGACGAGTATTGACAACTCCTGAAAGCATAAAAGCAGGTATTGGACCATTTTGTGCTGGATTATAAATCAATAATATTATGGAAACATTAGTATATGAAATAAGAACAATTAATTCAAATTGTTATTGGAAACATTCACTTTATTCTAATGGAACATTATTCAGTGAATATTTGAAAGAAAAAATTACAAGAGGAAATTGTTCAATTGAAACTATCAGAGAAAAAGAAAAAAGTCTAACTCAAGATCAAATTGAAAAATTCAAATTAAAAAATAAACAATATTTTTCATATTCTCAAACAATTTAAAACCAATATTATGATAGTGCAAATGTCAATTTTAAGAAAAGAAAATAATGATATTAATCAATTGAATTTTATGTCAATTCAATTAGATGATGATGAAAAATATTTTTGGACTAATCAAATAACATTCACACCTGAAGGATTTATTGATTTTTGCAAAAGACAACTAAAAGAATTATTACAAAATGAAACTGAAAATTCAAAATTACAATTATTTTTTGTTGAAGATTTAGAATCAGAAGCAAAATGCATTTATGATTTAAAAGAAGATTATGTTGTTATTTTTGAAAGCGAAATAAAAATCTATCATGAAATTTGCGAACGTGAATTGAATTTTATTCATTGGCATAATTATGCAAAAGAGTTGAAATGTGATTACAAACACAGACAAGTGTCAATTCCAGATTTAAATAATTTCACAGGTTTTGACGTTTAAAAACGAAATAAAAGCGAAATAAAAATCAGATTAAAACAAATTAGTTTATATTTGTTTTGATCTGATTTTATTTGAAAAACATGTTTACGTACCAGTAAATAATGAAAATAATGAACATATCAAGACATATATCAAGGAATTTAATTATATTACACATATGGTGTTTATTTACAGGTGCGTTTTGTCTTCATATGTTTACTTACAGGTGCGTTCAAATGAATATTAAATTATTTTTGATACTCTCCGAAACTTGTTTGAAACTAATTTCCACATAAATACGCACCAGTAAATTAGTCTTATATGTTATATTTCAAGACATATATCTTGTAATTAAATTCTATTCGATTATTATGCTTTTTTACTGGTGCGCTATTTTGATTTGTATACAAAAAATCCTGTCAGAACAAATCTGACAGGATTTTTTGTACAATAAATTACCTTGAATTAAGCAACTATTTTTCATTTGCTGTTGCACTTATATTGTATTATATATATCCGAATAATCATTGAAATATAGGCAAATTGGAAACTATTTTCAAGCTATTTTAAAACGCACCTGTAAAATATCAATATATGTTGTAATTCAAGGCATATATCTTGTAATTAAATTCTGTTTGAATATGATAATAATTTACTGGTGCGTTTTTTTGTTTTGAAGTAAAAAAAATTACCGAATTTATATAATACTTAACTCCTTACTACAGTCGTCGATAAGTATTTTTAAATTCGGTAATTTTATTTTAGAACTTTTCCGAAAATTTTACTTCTTTTGAATTTTCCAAAATGCTTGCTTGTAAAGCAACTTCTTCATTTTTGAAAACTAATTTCGCAGCAGATAATTTTCTGTTTGAAATTTTCAACAAAGTATTTTCAACCAGGAATAAATTTTTGGTGAAATTTACTTTTTGAGAATTTGCAACAATGAATGCTTTCAAAGCAACTTCGTTATTTTTGAAAATCAATTTTGCAGCGGACAATTTTTTGGTTGAAACATTGTACAAAAGACCTTCAATCAAAAATAATTTTCGTTTTTCTGATTTTCTTTTCTTTTTTGTTTCGACAACAACTTCGGCAACAACTTGAGCAACAACTTGAGCAACAACTTCAGGAACAACTTCGATAACAACTTTTGGAGTACGTACTTTTTTAGTTTTTACAACTTCAGCAGGAACGATAGAATTTTCGATTGAATTTTTAACTTTAGTCATGATGTTTAATTTTTTTAGTGTTTATAATGTGTGTGTTATTATTGTATTATATATATCCGTATATTCTCGATTATATGGGTAAAACGAAATTTATTTTCAAACTATTTTTGTTAAAACGCACCAGTATAATAACATATTTAAAACGCACCAGTAAAATACATTACTTATGTACAAATCAAGCACAATATGTTACCATATTGTTTATATCGAATTTTGAATGATTTTTACTGGTGCGTTTTTATCTATTTGTTTCAAATCAGTTCCTTAATATACGAACACGTATGTGTACATGTGTGCACACGTATGGAGTTTCATTGAAGCGTACCTGTACTATAAATAAACAAGACAAAACGCACCTGTAAATAAAGTCAAAATTTCAAGTATTTACAACTATCAAGACATATAACAAGTATATTGATATTGCAATATTATTTACAGGTGCGTTTTAACTTGAATCTGATACAGGTACGTATTTATGAAAATAGTTTGAAAATAAATTTCGTTTTGCCCATAATATCATGATTAATCGGATATATATAATATAAGAATACTACATTATAAATTCTTTAAATGTTATTTCAAACACTTAAATTTTTTAACAAAAGTTTTTCTTGTTTTCCCCATAATTATTAAAATATCGGGATATATATAATACAAATAATTTACACAACTTAATTTATAAACTTTTAAAACTTACAATCATGTCAAAAAAAGAAAATGTTACCGTTCCTGAAGTTACCGTTCCTGAAGTTACCGTTCCTGAAACTTCTGCTCCTGTTGAAATGACCATGACAGATGGTCTTGAATCAACTGATGATGTTCCCCTTCTTCCAACTGACGAAAATGGAAAAATTGATTTTTCGTCCCGTGCATATCTTGAATCACACAAACCCGTTGTTACTGTTGAATTTGCAAGTTCAAAGTTTGACCCAATTCGTGAAGCAAAAGTTCAGGATGGTTTGGATGCTGTTTCTGAATTACTTGGTGACAAAATAAATCCACTGGTTATCCTTTTGGCTCGTTATTGGGAAATTAAACCTGCACGTTCTGCGATCAAGAAAATGATCGACGCTGAAGCAAAAGCAAAAAATATACCTGAAGACAGGTATTTGCAAATTGATCTTCGCAAAAATGTTGATACCCTTGCTTCTTTGTCTCAGGCCATTGACCGCATGAAATATGCAATTACATACTTCAAACCTCGTGCCGGTATCGATTCCAAACCTGTTTTCCAAATGATGTCAATCGATGGCGTTATGTTTAACGTTGACTTGAATGTTTTGGCTATGGCTAAAGAAACTTACAAAGAAGACAGAGTTGCTCTGAAAGCTTTTTTAGCTGAAAATTCTGTAAAAGTTGTTATCGACGAATTACTTTAATCAACTTACAAATACTAAAATAAATGACCCGTTTTTAACGGGTCATTTTTTGTTTGAAACATGTTTACGTACCAGTAAAATTTTATCATAATCACATTAAATTAAATTACTTGCAATATGTCTTGAAATACAAAACATAAGGTTATTTTACTGGTGCGTTTGAATACAAAATCATAGTATATATGTATATTATTCAAATCAATACATATATGATATTTCATTTAAACACACCTGTAGTATAATGAAACAAGACAAAACGCACCTGTAAAAAATTGATTAAAATGACGTATTTGAAACAAACCTTGGTATTTGTCTTGAAAAATGATAAAACAAATAGTTTTACTGGTGCGTTTGAAAATAAATCGAAAATAACTCGAATTTTACCCATACTTTTAGGATTAATCGGATATATATAATATTAGAATATACACTTTTAAAATATACTATTATGATAGTCTGGAATGAATTTAATGAAAAAACTGACCTTCAAAAAATAATTGATTTGGTTGGAATGCAAACTGAACGTGAATCAAATCCAATTTTAGTAATGGTAAAATTTGCACTTTTTGATAATGTTTTTAGACCTTGTATGGCACATGTTAATTTATTCACAAATGTACCAAAAATTAATGTTGAAGGTATGTCTGGAAATGTTAAAATATCACATTGGACTGAAATTAATTTACCTAAATAATATTTAAAATGGAATATACTATTATCAAAAGTACTATTTGTAACGATGTTATTGCAAATATAAATGTACATTTAACTGAAGGTTGGAAAATATCTGGATCTTTACAAACAACAATTCTAAAAGGTTTCAATAACATAGAATATGCTCAGGCACTTATTCGTGAATAATATTAATCGAATTTAGCTCGGAATTAGTTCCGAGCTAAATTTTACTCAAACCATATTTACGCACCAGCAAATTTTGATCATAATAACATACAATCATTTTCCTTATAATTCCACTTGAAAAATCAATTTACAAACTTATTTACTGGTGCGCTAATTTATATTCGATTGAATATATGTAATTTTTGCTCAAATACAATATAATATATATTTCATTCAAACGTACCTGTATTTTAGTGTATCAAGACAAAACGCACCAGTAAAAAACTAACTATATTTGAATATTTGAAATTTACTGGACATTTGTCTTGATAACTAAATTTAAATTCATTTTTACTGGTGCGTTTAACTCAAATTTTTAAATATTTATCTATTTCTACCCATATTTGTTGAATTAATCGGATATATATAATATAATAATATACAATTTTAAAAAATACTAAAATGGCACCACTTTACATCTTTATTTCGGTTATCACAATTATTTGTATTTTTTCTTTAGCAAACAAATTAGCTAAATTGAATAGCTCAAATTTTATTGTTAAAATTCTGAAAAATCTTTATTTTTAAATTGAAATTTATGGAATCAGTTTTTATATATTTAATAATATTTTTTGTTTGTTACTTGATTAAACATCATATACTAATAAAAAATAAAATATCAAATTTCATAAAATCATTTATTAATGCAAACAAAAAATAGTTCGGTAAACAAACCGAACTATTTTTTACTCAATTTCAAATTAACGTACCAGTGAATTTTCATTATAATCACATAAAATTAATTTCCTTGTCAAATGTCTTGAAAACTAAATTTAAATCATATTTTACTGGTGTGTTTACTTGAAAATAAACTATGTTCTACCCATTATTTAATGATTAATCGGATATATATTAATAAAAATACTAATTTAAAACAAATATATTATGTCAGAAGAAAACTAAATTAAAATTCCATTAACATTTGAAGAGAAAAAACAATTGTTAAATGAAATTGTTAAAGATTATGGAATGGGATTTATGACTATTCACGGATTTATTGCACAAATATTTACAATATCTTGGAATTAGTTTGAATTTAGTTTGATTGAACAAACATTAGATAAATGTTTTGAATTTAAACTTGATTCTTTTCAAATATTTTTGGGATTAAAAAAATAAAATTAAGTAAAAATTAGCTCGAATCTTTAACGATTCGAGTTAATTTTTACTTAATTTTAAGATTTTCTGGTGCGTCAAATTGAAAAATAAAAAAAAAATAGTTCAGATTAACTCTGAACTATTTTCACACAATAAAACACACTTATAAAACACAATATATTTTTTATTTATCTACATTTGGACAAAAGTAACTTGGATGTGAATGTTCACCAAGAGTATGATTACAAACAATACAAACTTCATCATAATTTCGTACTCTTTCACCAATGAAATTATCTGCATATGTTGATAATAACCATGGAATATCTATGTTGATATTTTTTGCTCGTATTATTATTGCAGCTTCTTTCGATTCTTGTTTGATACAATTTTGAACCATATCATGAATATTTTTCTGACCTTCTTCATCTAACAATTGATCAAATTTTTTATCCAGCATTTCATCAATTTCATCAAGTTCATTAATCATTTCATTTTCATCAGAATAAATAGATAAAGCTGCGATCAAACCATCAAAATCTTCTGACTCATCATAAGCATCAGCAAGTTCAGTTACAAATACTATTGAAAATTTAAAACGTTCAGCAAGAGATTGTAAATATTCACTACGAGTTTGAAACCCTTTTTTTATTGAAACTTCGTTTGTACTCATTTTATTTTGTTTTTAACATGTTATTCAATTCAAGTTTGATTCTTTTAGCATCTTCACCTCTCCAAGTTGAAGCATTTGAAAGAAAATAACGAACAATATCTGAAGCTGAGTCTTCACCAAATTTATCATTAACTGTTCGAAGTTGACTCATAGCATTTAAATATGGTACAGCTCCAAAATAAATATTTTTCCATGTTTTTCTTATGTCTTCTGAAATAAGAAATAATGAACGAACCGTAGTTGAATTAATATTTTTCATAACTATTATATTTTATTATAATTTATATATCCTTAATTTTTAAACAATATAAGCTTTCAGATAAAAACTTTTAAAAATAAAAATACTCGATTCAATAAAGAATCGAGTATTTTTATTTAATCTTTTGGATTAATTACATCGGAAATTAATCTAAATCTTATTGTTCTATATAAAATTTTTGTTCTTATTTTTTCTTTATTTCCAATTGATGGAATATCAAGTAATTTACAAATCTTTAAAAGATCATTTTTACTAAGATTTATTAATAATTTTTCACCTGATTCAGTTGAATTTTCAAGATATAACTTTTCAATAATTTCTTTCATATGTGATTATTAAATTTCAGTTGAATTTAAACTGTTTATTAATTCAAGTTCCAATATTGAACCTCCAGTTATTTTAGATAAAGCTTCATCATAATCTTCTGTTTTTTCATCAAACTTTCCATTAGTGAAACCTTTTTTTGGAAATTCAGTATCTATCCAAAATCTTGAACATGGTCCTAAATTATCATGTTCAATTATCTTTAAACTATTGTTTTCAATAAAAATCGTAAAATATTTTTTCATCTTTAATTTGTTTAATAAATTTTATGAACAATGAATTGTTTATCAATTTCTTCCCAATTAACCATATTACCCCAACCCATACAACACTTTTTTAATGGTATATCGTTTGAATAATCATCAATAAATATTGTTTTATTTTTAATCATTTCATCCCAATCCCATGAATCAGGTTGAATTTTTAATTTAACAACATCCAATATTGGTTTGATTTCTAAATCTTCTGTATGTCTATTTTTAAAGAACATCCATGATTCTTCATTAATAAGACGTAATGCATTTTCTAAATCTTTACCTGTATAACTTGTATTTAGAATAAATGAATGACCAGCATCTTGAAGTTTTTTTATTATTTCAAAACATCCAAAATTAACACGACCAATTTTTTCATCAGATTGTTCAACAATCGTTCCAACAAAATCCAAATATATTTTCATGTTTTAAATGTTTTGATTAATCCATTGTTCCATATTAAATTCAATTGTTTTTGTTTTATTTGCATGATAAGCAATTAAAGCTTCATCATAATCACATTTCATTTTAAGCATTTTATTAATCAAATCAATACGAGAAAATTGTTGTTTTAGTTTAATTATTGAACATTCATTTTGTGAATTTGTTTTTGGTTTATTAACAACATGTCCTTTACAAATTCCATTATAATTACAAATATTGTAAGATAATAATTGTTCAGCTCCACAATCTTCACAAATACCAATGTTTGAATCAATTTCAATTAAAACTTCTGTAATTGAACATTTTGATTCAATAAATGAATTCATAAAAGCATCAGAAGGATGTGGAAAATACAAATTAACATGTATTTTATCAGATCTGTTTTTATCTGTTGTTGAAATAACTCTCAAATAACGATCTTTTCTTTTATTATAATATTCTAATTCATCAAAAACTTCAACAGGTCCTTCATTTGTATTCATACAATTACAAACAATATCACCATCTTTAAAATTTTCATCTTTAGATAATCTTTCACAAATAAAAATATTCCAAAATCTGTCATTTCCAATTTGAAAATGTCCTAATTCAGTTTTACGATAAATTTGTGTATAAGGTTTATTAAACATCATAATTGGACCAACTTCTCCACTTCTTGTTTGACATATTACAATTTCAGCTTTTTGATAAAATTTACCTTCAATTTCAATAAGATTTTTCTTTAACATAACTTTTAGTTTTTAGTTTTAGAATCTAAATAATATATCCTGTTAATCAAATAAATATGGGTATTCAGACTAAACATATGTATAAAAAATAGGTCTGATTTCACAATCAGACCTATTCAAAAATTCAAATAAATACTCACTTAATCACATAATATAAACAGTATGTTTCATATTCAAATCATTACTGAAAATTATTGAAATTTTCATATCAATAGTTGTTATTGTAAAATATTGTATAACACCTAAATCATTTTTAATTTGAACTATTAAATTATCTGTAATCCAATCATTTGTTAAATTTGTTATTTCAATATTGAATTCATTAATACGAAAAATATTATATGTTATACCATTAATAATTTGAACATAATTATCACCAATATTTAATGTATTTGGAATAATAATTGCTAATTTTTCTCTAATCAATAATGCTTTTATTTTTAATAGATAAATTATTAATGAAGAAAAATTACGACTTAAAATAAATATGTTTGATTTTATTGCTGATGTACTATTAGTATCAGTAAATTCAAAATCTGATTGTGTTTTAAATTCTTCTAATTCAATATCAGTAAAATTTGTATTTGACATAATTTTAATTTTTTACTTGCTTAGCATTATATTTACCATATTGTTTTGTTAAATTTTCCTTATCTTTTTCAGATAAAATATTATCTGTTGTTCCAACAAAATTAGATACACTTGATAAAAATTCATCAATATTTTTTGTATTGTTATAATGCCATTGTAATCCAAACCTACTTGTCAGATTAACTTTAATACTTCCCATTATTACACCACAATCAAATTTAAATTGTTTTGATTTTGTTTTCAAAACAACTGTCAATAAATCAACATTAAATTCAACTTTTGGTTCTGAACTTTCATTCAAATTAACATTGATTGAATTATCATTAATTATTTTTTTTTCAATATTCATAATTTTATATTTTATACGTTAAAAGAATTATTTAATTCATTATCTAATGGATTTTGACTTACTTCATCATAAACATCATTAAGTCTTTTACCACTGATAAGATTTTGTTCAATTTCTTCAACATCAGTTTCATCAAATTTTATTAATTCACTACAATTTGTTTGAATATAATTATATAAAAATTCTAAACCTGCTTTTATTCCAGGATATTCGAGAAAAGCTGCTTTTAATTTTTCCTGTAATGTTTTTATTTTGGTTGACATTGCTGATTGAGTGAATGTTTTATTTGTTGCTCCAAAACTTGCATAATAATCGGATAAAACAACACCCATTTCTTCTTGTTTATACATATTATTGGCATTCAATTTTCCTCCACCAATAACATCATTTTTAACTTCTAAACCATATAACATTTTAAACAGTTTATAATCATATTTGTTAAATATTTTCTTCTTGGTAAATTCTTTTTTACCTGTATCTGAATCTATTTTTGTTTCAAATAAATTAAATAATTGTTTAACAGATTTATATAATTCTTCAAATTCAAATCCAATTTCAGCACTCATACTTGAAGAAGCAACATTAGCCCAAATATCTGCATTTTGTCCACCTTCAGAACCTCCAATTATATCTGAATATTTACTTTCAGTAACAACATTTGCTGGTTTTTCAATACTTGACATTCCATCGAGTAATGTGTCAAGCATTTCTTTTGGAAGATCTTTTAATTCAGGATTATTTTTAAGAAAAGATTTTAATTGTCCATCATAAAAATGTACAATTGTTGCCATTGAACTACCAGAAATAGTACCACCTGAACTAAGTTCATACATTCCTCTTTTAATTGCTCCAGTAACATATCTGTGTGCAAAACCATTAAAACTTATTGCTGAATTGGATATTTTTTGTGTTTTATACCATTTATCAATAGCTACTGATAAACCAACAAGACCATAAGCAACACAATCATCATAAAGATGCATCATATTTAATTTTGAACAGGAATTATAAGCAATTCCTTTAACATATTCAATATTGGCTGAAGCCAACATTTCTTTTGGTTTTTGTTCTTCAACTGTTTCAAAATCAAAAATTTCAAACATAACATTTGTTATATCTTGATTACCTTTTAATTTTGATATTTCATTTGCCGATTCAATTTTAATAGTATCAAGTTTATTAACTAAATCAGTAATTTTATTTTCAGGTGTTGCAAGTATTAAAAGTTTTTTTAATTGATTCAAATTATAATTAGATACTTCTTTTGGTAATAAATCAACTATTTCAGATATGTAACCACAAAGATTAGCATATTCTTGTTTTAACGTTAATGGTGCTATTTCAGTTTCAGTTTCATTATCCAAATATTCATCAATATCAATTTCTTCTTCAACATCATTATAACTATCAATTTCTTCAAAATAATCTATTTTATTGTCAATTTCCATGTCTGGAAAATTAAGAATCAATAATTTACGTAAAAGTTTCATTTTAGATACCAATGAGTTTGGATTAACTAAATTGAATTCATTTTCAAGAGCTTTTCGTTGTTCTTTTAATGATTTAAGTAACTCTGAATTTTTAATTTTTTCATCACTAACAACTTTTTCTTCTTTCCAATTTTTATCCTTATAAAGTTTAACAAATTTATTTTTAGTTAATTCAAGATTATCTATCATTTCTTGAGTTTTAATAACTAAATCCTTTTCGTTTGAAAATTTATAATTAGCAAGTTCTGATTTTAAAATATCCAATTGATTTTGAAGAACTTTAAATTGTGGTGATTTTTTCAAATAACTTTCAAGTTTTTCTTTTGCATGTCTTGAAAGAGCATTAGTTGTTGTTCCAACTTCTCCATATTTTTGCATTTTATTAAGAGTGACACTTTTACCTCTTTCCATAATATTATTATATTCTGAAGAAGAAACTTTATCTGTATAATGAATATCAGATTCTTCAGTAGATAATTTGGATTTTTTTGTTTTATTAACAATAACTTTTTTACCTTCTTTTGTTGTTCCAATAACAACATCTTCATCATTACTTACTGGAATTTCACTTGCAAAAATTTGTTCATTATCCAAATAGGAATCAATATCAGGAATTTCGCTTTCAAAATCTTGTGTCATAATTTTGTTTTTTAATTGTGTGATTTAATTGTGAATTATTTGTTGTTTGTTTATTTATTTCTTTATTAATGTAATGATGTTCAATTCAATTCAAATAATTTATTCCAAGCATTCTTGGATTAAAAAATAATAAATAAAGTTTCTCAATACAAATATACTAATTATTATTCAAATATGAAAACAAAAAGTATATAATAAAAACTAAAATACAATATTTATGTCATAATTGAATTGAATACGATTCAATATTGAAATTTATTTTAAAAGTTCTTTCATTTTTTGATTGATATTATTTTCAATAGTTATTCCATTTTTATCATTTAATAATTCATTATTATTTTCAAGACCATCTCCATATTTAGATATTGAATTATTTTCAGTTTTTATTATTGTTTGTGATACGGATTTAACACCGTCAGCAATAAAATCAAAAGATTGTCCTAAAGTGTTATCAATTTCTTTTTTTTCATAACCGAAAAAACTTCTTGTTTGTTTTGAAATATCTATTTGATTATTATGATGCACAATTTTTGGAGCATAATATATTCTTTTACCCATATTGAACATCATTTCAATACCGGCTTTATCTTTGGCCATTCCTGGTTTTAACTTAATCTTAACTTGAAGTTTTGTTGGAAAATCACCATAACTTAATGAATCAGTTGGAAATGAAAAATCTGTTCCAGTACAAATAAGATTACCAATTGTCATTATTGGATTAACAGGATTACCAATAGTTATATGCCATTGTCCTGTTGGTTCATTAGATAATAAACTATTCATTGTTAAAATTCCAGGACGTCCAATTTTATCAAGAATTTTTCCAAAAGCTAAAGCCATTCCACCTTTCATAGCTTGTTTTAAAGCATCAATATGTGAACCACCTTTTGCTGTACCAAAACCAGCAATTGCTGATTTTAATTCATTTAAACTTCCTTTAGCTCCTTCCATAATAGTAGCCATATTATCGCTATTCATATATTGAATACGTTTATAAAACATTGATGGTCTTTCACCAATCCAATATCTTGCTCCAGGCCAAAATTTACCATTATTATAAGTACAAGCTAAAATATTACTTATAATATCCCTCATAGCATATTCGGGAGTTCTTCCATTTATGCTCCGTAATTCATAATCAAATACTAATTCAAATTCTTTTCCAAATTCAAAACCAATATCACGTATATTTGTTGTTGTAAGTGAATCAACAGGACCATAAACTTTATTTTGATCAGCTTTTGGGTCAAGTTGATTTGCATTTTCACCTCTTAATGAATTTTTTATTAATTCTGGATCAAAAGCTGACATTGCTTTTTTCATAAAACCGGAAACTCCACTTTGTTCACCTTGCATTGTTGCTTGTTCCATTTCAGCAGTTAATTCTTTCCATTTCATATTGTAACTAAATGACAATATTTCATCAAGTTTATTAACATCTTGACTATAATAAGTAATTAATCTTGCAATATCTGGTTCTCCTTGAGTTTCTTTATCCCAAATATTGTCAGTACATGGATATGGAAAACGTCGAAGAGTAATTAAATGATTTATTGGAAATCCAAGATTTTTACAATATAAAAAATCATCAGCATCATATTGCATTGCTCTTGAATCCATTTTACATAAATCAGTAAAAGAACGAACTTGAAATAAATCCTTGTGATTTGGAATATCACTATCTTTTGATGGAAAATCGTTTGTTAATTTAATTAAATGTAATCGGTTTATTACTGAACGAGTAATATCTTTTCCATCAGACATTTTTGCTTTATTTGCACCTTTTGGAATAGCTAATTCATTAAAATCAACTTTTTCATATTCTGGAGCAACAACGTTTGAATTTACATCATTATTATCAATAACAGCCATAATTTATTTTTTAAATATTATCAATATCTTGTATTTGTTTAAGAATATCATTCCTAACCATTGACGTATATTCTTTACGAAGTTTAATAAGAACTTCAAGAGTATTTCTAACAAAAAATCCTTCAATACAGAATAAATTTAATGAAAAATCAAAATTAGGTAAAATTTTTGTTGATTTTTTATTAAAAATAACTTTTGTTTCAATATCATATGGGGCAGTATAAAGAAAATTATTTGTGACAAAATCAGCTATTATTTTTGGTGTTTCAATAATTTCCAATAATTTTATATAATAAATTTTATTCATACCATCATCAAATTTATCATCAATTATTATACCTCTTCCAACCATAGGTCTATGATAATCTAATGTATTTGCAAATAAAAAATAACAATTATCATTTATATTTAAAATTGGATTTTCCTCTGAATAAAAATTAATTAATTCAGTACCAACAATTCCATATGTTTCCATAATTATATTATTGTATTTAAATATTTTTGAATTTCTGAAATACCTTCTTCAATTTCATTATTAACTATTGATTTTTTATCAACTATTATTTCTGGTTCAGGAGAAACATATATTTCCTTTATAATAGGTTCAGTTTTAATATTGTTAATATTGTCAACTGTTTTAATTATATTTTCAAAAAGTTTTTGTCTTAATTTTTCTTTAAGCAATAATTTTATATCAATAATTGATATTTCATTAATTAAATATTCAAGTATTATGTTTTCGTTTAGACTCAATAATTCAATTGTTTGTCTTAATTTTTCAATATCATAATTAAATTCAATTGGTAATTCAATATCAATTATTGGTTTTTTTATTTTATTATCAATACCTAAATCATCGAAAGTTTTTTTATTTAAATTATCAATATTTATTTTTTTAATTATTGATATTTCAAATGGTATTATTTTTTCTTCAATTATTTTTATTTGTACAATATCTTGTTTTTTTATTTTTTCTTCAAATTCAACCATTTGTGAATCATAATCAGATAATTTTTCTTCAATATCTGAACTTTCACCTATCCCTTCTAAAAGATTTTTTGGAAATGGTTTAGTCTCAATTTTTGATGCAGAAGTATATAATTTTATCCAATTATTTTCTAATTCATAGGTTGGAATACTCTTTGCATCTTGTGTGATCCAATATCCTTCTTTTTTTGAATCGGGGCCTAAAATTCTAATTATATCAGGCTTATCGGAATTTAACGAATCTATTGATTGATAATGTCCTGTTGTTATTATTTTTTCCATATTATTGTTAATTATTTTGTTATTATTTGGATATTTTAAACTTTTTGTTTTAAAATATCGTTTAAATAATGTAGACAATGTTTTATTGAATCTTTTGATACATAATCGCATAATTCTTTATTTTCATTATTGTTACTAATTATTTCGAAATTATTTATAAAATTAATAACAATAAATCGTAACAATTTAATATTATCAAATTCAATATTATAAAAAATTTCTGTTATTGTTGGAGTAAGAATATTTGTTTTTATTTGATTATAAGAAACATAAATATTACGAATTACTCTTTTATTAAAATCTGTTATAAAAAAATTATTTTTCTTTTGAAAACAAAAATTCAATAATGCAATAAATTCATTTATATCATTACATTTTATTTCTGAATCTTCAGGTATTTTATTTTTAATTTTTTCTCCATAATCTTTGTAAATAATTTTACAAGTTTCAACTAATAATTTTTCCATCACATTATTTTTATATTATTATATTTTTATTCTTATATTCTTATTTAGTATATTATTGTTTTTATGATTTTCATCTATATTTTCATCTAAAGATAATAATTTATCAACAATACCAATTTGAATGTTTTTTAATCTCATAACATATTGCACTTGTGCTATTGTCGGAGTTGCTTTTGCATTTATCTGACACTTTTTACAAAAAATAGAATTAACACCATATTGTTTATAACTAACATAAATTTCTTTTAAACAATGTAAACACCACCATTTTGTTTTTGTTGTCAATCTATATTTATATTGATTTGTTCTTCTTTGTCTATTATTTATGCAAATTCTCAAAGTTTGTTCTTTTGTAAATTCCATATAATTATTGATTTAAAATGATTTTTATTAAAAAAGGTTGGTTGAAATTCAACCAACCTTTTAATTATTTAATAACTTAATTTAATTAAGCCCAACCATATTTATTAATAAATACTGCTGTATAATAATTCAATTCAGGATAAAAACCAATATCTGCAATCTGGAAACGTGACCAAACACGAATCTTTTCAGCCATATTCTGTTCAGCAACCATTTGACGACTTGCAGCCAAATCATAAGCTAAGAATTTTGCTCCTGGATCAGTATCATTACCACGACGACCAAATAAAATACGAGGATCATCAAAGCTAATTTTTGGATTTTTATAAACATTTACTGTTTCAAAAATAGTACCAGCATAATGCAATTCAGGATTAGCACTGAAAGAAGTAGTAACAGGACAAGCACTAAAAGTAGATTGTTTTTTCAAACAAGCAGCAAGAGTACCACCAAGAACTACGAAATCAGGAGGTGCAATACGATTTTGTTGAGCAACAAATTCAAGAATCAACAAAATACGAGCATATAAACGTTCTCCATGAGTCATTTGATTTTCATAAGCAGCAGATACTAATGAATTTGTCAAATTTTCCATTTTAGTACGACAATCATCACCAATAATATCATCAAATGTAACATCAACATCACTCATTGGTAAAGTTACATTAGTTGGAGTATCAATGTAAAGTGAATAATTTGCACCTTGTGACTGAAAAGCATTAACTGCATGAGTTACACCTAATTTATATAAGTGAGTTAAAATTACTTCATCCAAAGATTGAACCAATTGATTCTGAACTCCTGTGTAAAGATGAGAAATAACATTCACACCCATTGCAGCCATATCCTTAATCTGAATGTTACTGGTATCAGCTTCAATTTCTAAACCAACCATTTCAAGTTGTTTGTCCATTGCAATTACATTCAATTTATGTTTAGGTCCTTTTTCGTGTTGTGCACGAGCCATTCCACCAAGAGAATTATTGTTTGAAGCAGCTTCAGCAATATTTTGACGTACAGCAGATGCATATCCAACACCAATAAGACTAATTACAGTACCACCAGCAATAACAGTTGGAGCAGCAACATAAACTTTACCAGGAGCTGCATTAATAGCATCAACAACTTCTTTAACAGTTACTGAATTATCATAAACATAAGCAATTTCAGTAGTTGTTGTTGCTTTACCTGTTGCGATAACTTCAACTGTAATTGCAGCTTTTACAGTTGAACCAAGCATAAAGCGAACTTTTAATACTTTTCCATTAGCAGCAACAATAATAACTTCTGTAGTTGCACGTTTCAAAGCTTGTGCTTTAATCCATGAACGAGTAAAAATTGGAGAACTCAATTCAATAAATGTTGGCAAATTAGCAACATCATCAAAAGTACCACCACCATAAACAGTATCAATATAAGTTACTAATACTTTAGGGGTATCAACAGCAATTGTTGGCATAAGGTCAAAACCAATACAATTCAAAGCAATATGATTTTGAAGACCAAATACATAACTTGGAACATCACCTGAACCTGCTTTATATCCTGGATTCCAAATACCTCCAGCTAAAGCTGAAGAAGAAGCTGGATTAGCAACAGCCCCCATTCCAATAACATTACCTGGAGTTGAAACACTTTCAAATAAGTTTTTAAGTTGTGGCATTGCACTTCCGAAAATACTTGCATCTTCATTCAAAGGACTTGCACCCATTAAATTAGCAATACGTGTACGGTTACCATATTGGTCAGCAACAAACTGCAGACGTTCTTTTTTAATAGCATCTCTACCTGAACCATGTTCAAATTTTGCAAATTCAGAAGCAAATGCTGATTCCAATAATGGTTTCATAGCATCAGAAGTTCTCTGATCGAGTTCTGTGTGCTTGTAAATAGATTTCTTAATAATTTCTAAAGCCATAATAATTTTGTTTTTTTAATTTAACAATATTTTTTAATAAAATTTTAATTCGAAATAAGAATGAATTTTAGATTCCTAAATAAAATGAACGAACTGATTCATTTAAATTTTGATCTTTTTCTTTCTTTTGTTGTTCAGCATCTTGTTTTTGTTTCAACTGTTTTTGTTCATCCTGTTGTTTTTGTTTCAACTCCTGTTGTTGTTGTTGTTGAATTTTTTGCAACTTCTGTTGTTTTTCCTGTTGAGCTTGTTTCAATTGTTGCTTTTCCTGTTGTTTTTTAACCGGAGTTTTTTGCTGAACTTGTTGTTGTTGTTCAAGTTTCTGTTGTTCATTTTCCTGTAACTTTTGAACTTGTTGTTTTTGTACTTGTTGTTTTTGTTTCAACTCAACTTGTTCTTTCTGTTGTTTTTCCTTCAACTGTTGTTGATCTTTCTGTTGTTTCTGATCTTGTTGATCTTTCTGTTGTTTCTGATCTTGTTGATCTTTCTGTTGTTTCTGATCTTGTTGATCTTTATCATCATCTTCATTAAGATCTTTTTGTTTTCCACAAGATTCTTTCAACTGTTGTTGCTCTTTCTGTTGTTTTTCTTTCAACTGTTGTTGCTCTTTCTGTTGTTTTTCTTTCAACTGTTGTTGAGCTTTTTGTTGTTGAACTTTTTCATCTTTTTCAGATTCAAAAAGTTGTTCATCATCAAGGAAATCTTGATCATTTTGATCTAACTCATTACCGTCAACATCAGCGAAAATATCATTTTCGTCAAGAAGCATTTGATCTTCAAAATCTTCGTCAGAAAATTGATCATCATCTTGATAGAGTTGATCAGGATTTTCTTCAGATTCTTGCAAATCTAAATCATCTTGATTTTGAAATAAATCTTCATCATCAAGAAAATCTTGTTGTGATTCATTCAAATTTTCTAATGCCATTTCGGTTTCAACTTCGGAAATATTCCCAAGTATCATTTCAATAAAACCTTTCATACATTTTTTGTTTTAATTATTAATAATAAATTAATTTATTTTAAAAAAGTTTCCTTTTTAATATCTTTTGTTATTTTATATATTATTCAATACTTATGGAATAATCATCTTTTATAAATCCTGCAGCTCCTTGATAATAACTTTTGCCTTGATTTTTTACTTTTAATTTGTTTTGTGAATTTTGAACCTGTTGAAAAAATTTATTTTGTGATTCTTTCAATTGTTTTTGTTCTTTTTCTTGTGATTCACCTAAATCTTTTTTTGCTGTTGCTTTTAATTTATCTTCTAATTCTTGTTCATCATTTGATTCACCTTTATCAAGAATTTCAATATCTTCTTTTTTTTCTTGTTTTGAATCATCTTGTTGATCTTCAGATTCATATAAATCTGTTAAAAGCCATTCATAAAAACAATTTTGCTTTTCATTTAAAGATATATAGTGATTAAATTTATCTGAAATATTTTTTAAATCTTCTTCATAAATAATACCAGAAAAGCCTTTTTTATTTTTTGATTCAGTTTGAATAAATTTTTGACTTTCATTTAATTCTTTAAAATTTAAAACAGCAGCACTAAATCCTGGATGATAAACTAAATCATATGTTGTCATTAATTTGACTTTACAAATTTTAGTTCCATTTGCTTGTTCTTTTTCTTCACCTGCAGCTCTTGCACTAATTGCAAGTTGTCCACCAGAATGAACTATTTCTTGAGCAATTTTTCCATTAGGAGTATTTAATATAATAAGACGAATATATACTTTCTTTTCTGATTCAACATACCAAATATCCAATAATTTATGTGAAATATTTTTTGAATTAATAGCATATGAACTTTCAGGATGTTCTAATTCACCGTAAACTCCTTTTGGTGAAAAAATTTGTTTTCTTAAAACTTGAACAAGTTGTAAATATGTTGGAATATCATAAAATCTTTTGTTATTATTTGGAGAATCAGCAGATAAATCAGCACAACAACCTTCCATCACAATTCCCTTATAAAGATGACCTGTTGTTGGGTCAATCATATTTTCTTTTATTTCAGAATAAGGTATTTCTGTTAAAGGAATCTGATTAGATTCAACATAAAGAAATTTTTTCGTTGTAAGTTCAGCCATAATATGTTGTGTTATTTTATTGATTTTAACATTTTATCATTCAAATATGTTTCTCTATGATATTTTACAAATTCTTTGAAAAATGAATTTTTATTAATTTGTAATTCAACAATAATAAATGGTTTTATATATTTATCCAATATTATATCGTTATTTCTATGCTTTGATGGTCTTATTTCATTAAATAAATTCTTATAACATTTATTAATTGTTGTATCAATTATATTACATAAAGTTCTTAAATCTTCTTTTGAATTTATTTCAATTTCTGAAAAATCATTATTTTTCTTTAAAGTTTCACAAATATCATTACAAATATCGTTAATATTATCTTCTGTAAATTCAGTATCATAAACTTCTGTTAAAGTTAACATTGCTTCTAAACCTTTTGGTTCATCTTTTATTTTATTTTCAATAAGTTTTTTTAATTTATTCTTATCATAATTTTCAATAAAATCTGAACCTTTTTGAATTTTAATAGAAGTTTCTTCTGATTCTTTTTTAACAACTTTCTTCGCAGGTTTTTTCTTTGCTTCAAATAAATTTGAAAAACTTTCATTTAAATTTAAATATCCATCAGATTCATTTAAATTATTAATATAAGCTAAAATACCTTGAACAACAACATCTTTTTTATCGTGCTTGTCAGCAATATCGTCAACAAAACCATCATAATTATCATTATCTATGTTTTCATTATCATATTTAGTTTCAGCTTCATCACAATATTTTTTGAATTTTTTAAAATCAATTTTCTTTGCAATATCATCTGTAAAAAAATCCTTTAAAACTTTTTTCTTTTTTCCTTCATTCAAATTAGTTAAATTGTTTTCTCCGAAAACTTCTTGAAATGATTCATTCAAGTTTAAAAAACCACCTTGTATATTTTCCATTTTATAATTTTATAATTTATTTATACTAATAACAATTTGAATTTTATTTATAATTTTCATCATCAATATTACTAATATCTTCAGCTGTTTCTTCCGTTTCTTCTGGAACTTCTTCAGTTATTTCTTCTTCCTTATCTTCAATTAAAACTGTTTCATCTGGAAAACCTAACATTTTATTTTCAGCTTTTCTTTCAACTTCCATTGATTTAAGTTGTTCTTGTGTGAAACTTAAATATGTTTTAGAAATCCAACCAATTGGAATAGCTTTTCTTGCAACACCGTTAACATCTTCAAGTTCACCAAATCCAGCAATACTTGTTGCTAAATCTACTTTTTTCTGCATTACTTCAAGTTCAGCAAGTTTTTCATATTCATTAAATGCAATCCAATCCATTTTTATTGCATCAATTAATGATAAATCAACACCAATTTCAGCTTCTTTTAATGTTAATTGAATAATAATTGGTTTAATAAATAAAGGATTCATCATTTTCCTTATTGAATTAATGAATTTTCCAAAATTTACTTCAATTTTTCTTAATGAAGTAACATCTGTAAATCCCCAAGAATCACTTGAATTAGGGTCAATTCTATCATAAGGTATATCAGTATCTTTCCAGAATAATTTTTCCCAATATTGTAAACTATCAACTTCTGTTAAATCTGGTCCTTGTGTATTTATTTCTTCAATTTCAGGAGAACCACTTGCTGCTGTTTCAGCTGTAAAAAATTCTCTATAACCACTATTATTTGGTTGATTATTAAATTTAACTATTCCATCATCTCCAAAAGTAAAATGATTTATATATTGGTTTTTTGATTCAGTTAGTTTTTGAATTGCTTCTGTTCTTGCAACATCACCCATTGCGAGTTTTATGTGCATTCTAACTTGTGATTTTGCTGCAAACCAAAGAATTTTTGAAGTTTGCATTGATCTCATTATATTGAATGACATTCTTAATCTATCAACATAACTCAAATATCCAAAATCAAATTTATTCCATTCAATTAATAAAACTTGATTTTCATTTAAAATTCTTTGTTTTCCATTATTATCAGATAATGATTTTTGAACATAATAAATATAATCTCCTTCCTTAAATTTTTGTAAAGATGATGGATCAATTTCTATTAATCCAATAATATCATGAGGATTTTTTAAATTATCATATACAATTTCATAAGCTAATTTACCTGTGATAATAAATTCCTTAACTTTATCAATTAAACCATCTTCTTTAAAATTAAAATACTGATACATTTTTGGGTAAAAAATAGTATTCAAATATTCATCAATAGCTTTTGCAACATCTTGTTTTGATTCATCAATTAAAGTTAAATTTATTTTTGGATATACTGGATATTTGTTTGTTTCAGTATCCATAATAACTGTTTCATTAGCTATTACATTAACGGCTTTTTTTATTTCATTATTTTCTGAAAATATTAATAAATCATTTCTATAATTTATGCTTGTTAATGGTGAAAAAGCATATGTTGTTCTATAACGTATGTCAGGATTAAAAATCATTCCCTGACTATCATTTGTAAAATATACAGGATCAGAAGAAGACCCCATTGCTTTTTGTTGAGCTTTTTTATTTATTACTTTATCAGTAGTATTTGCAAGTAAAATCTTTTTCGATAATGTTTTTTCAACATTACGACCACCAATTATATTAATCCCTGTTGTTAATTTCATTTGATTATTATTTAATTAGTGATTTTTGCTTTTGAATAGTTTCAGAATAAGTCTTACGAGAAATATCACTATATAAATTATCTGAATATTTTAAATCAAGTAAATCAATATTAAAATATAATTCAATAATATTATTATGTATTAATTCTTTAATTTGAAATAAATATGTTTTTATATTTAATTTTTCTTGTTTTATTTTATCTTCAATATTTATATTATTATATAAATCAAGAATATCTTCATTTAAATCATAACAAATAATATTTGTTGAAACATCTGTTATAAATAATAATTGTTTTTTTGATTTATCAAAACATATTGATATTAATTTATTTATGGATAAATTAAATTTTTCAATTAATTCTTTTTGTAAAGCAATATTATTACAAATATCAAATCCATGAATAAATATTGGTCTTTTTGCAAATGTTTTTATTTTAATAATTTCATTTGAAACTGAATTTAAATCGTTTTGTTTTTCTAAGTCATTAATGATATTTTTTAAATCAATTTTAAAAGTATCAATATTCATTTGGATAGGATTTTTTACTTTAATATCATCAACAATTAAACTTTCATTTAAACTTTGTTGTATATTTGGTTCATATCCTTCAAGAAATTCATTAACTTTTTGAAAATATGAATAATAATTTCCACGAGTATTTTTAACAAAAATTGAATCTTCTGGAATTTTATTTATTTGAAAATCGTTTTCAAATAATGGATTAATATCACCAAATAATTGAACCATATTAAAATGATACATATTGAATTTGGTTGATTCTTTTAAACCAGTTAATTTAGAAAATTTCTTTATTTCATTGTTACAAGATAAAATTGTACCAATAATTAATTGTTCTTTAGATTGTACGGACAAATTTGCCATTATATATCAGTATTTAAAATGTTATCCATTTTTGTTTTAAACTTTTCTAATTCTTTTGATACAACAAATAATGTTGTTGCAACAGTTTCATTTTCCAGTATTTTATTGGAAAATAATTTCATAAAAAATATTGAAATTCTTGAATTTGTTGCCATTGTATTATAAACCTATTTTTACTGATGAATTTATTGTTGTTTGTATTGTTCTTATTTGATTATTTAGTTTATCTTCTAATTCCTTTATTTTTGAATTTATTATTTTTTCAACTCCGATAGTAAATACTTTTAAATTTATGAAAGCATAATTTTCAGCATATCTTATACATTCAACATCATATGAATTATTTGTTAATGGCATAATTTCAAGCATACTGTCTCTTAATATTTCAAAAATTATTTGTTCATCAATAGATAATTTTGAAAATTTTGTTTCATCAATTATTATTAGTTTAATTGATAATTTATCAGTTATTGTTGTATCTTTATTATCCATATTATTTACCCATTATTGTTGATTTCCAGTCTATATTTTCTCTTGTTGAAAATTTATTTTTACGACAGAATTTTCTCCAAGCTATGATTAATTTATCTGCCTTAATACTATCATATCCACGACTTGGAATAAAAACAGCTTTATGCCAATCTCTCAAAGGAAAACGAACAATTTGATTCATTCTTTGAGGAATATACATTCTAACACAAAATTTTATTCCATAACGTTCTAAAGCTTTTATAATTACTTTATAATGTATTTGAACTGGTTTTTCTTGTTTGAAAAATATTTGATAACGATATAATTTCTTAAATAATTCAAAAATAACACAAACAACAATTATTCTTATTTTTGGTGGAAGTAAATGTAAATTAAATCCAATATTTCTTGGACCATTTTTAGTAACAACTGGACCTAAACTAATAACTAAAGGAAATTTATCAAACCATGGTAAAACTGAAATAACACCTTTATATTTGGGATTTTTATATTCAAATTGAAAAAGGCCACCTTGATATATCATTCTTTTAGAATATTTGTAAACAGAAGCATTTTTAAATACTTCTCCAAATAACCATTTAGTTGCTTTTGAAGCAGGTCTATCATTTATCCAAGGATTTTTCATAATCCTTGTTTTCATTGAATAATAACCTGTTTTTATATTTAGTTTATTTATTAATTCTGAATCATTATTTGTTGCTCTCGCTTGAGCAAGTGATTGTTTATATTTTATGCCATGAATATCTTTCATGGTTATTTTATCTTTTTTTATATTCAGAACATCATCAATATTGATAACATTTTTCTTTTGTTTCATATTCAAATATTAAACACAAATTAAATCTTCAACTGATTGAGTTTTACCATAAATTAATGATGGTCCATTATCATCAAAAGCAAGAATACTATCATTATCTTCAAAATAATAAATCTTTGAACTTAATCCTTTACTTGATTTTTTATTAATAATTGAATAAATATGTTTTTTTGGATCATAATCCAAATAAACACATGAATTAATTATTTCTGGTTTTAAATCAGATAACATTAATAATAATGATTCTTTTTCTTGAAAAATATTGTTTTCAATTTGTACTGTTAAAATACCTAATTTTAAATCTTCTGTAATCAATCCAAATAATTCATCATAACCAACAATATTATTTCCTTCAAGTAAGGTTGAAATTTCAATATAATTTTTATCTGATTTACTTAATCTTCTTTTTAAATCAATAGATGATATAATTTGTCCGGATTTTTCAAATGTCAGAGTACAAGGAATATTTATTTTCAATATTGCAATAAGTTCATTATCATTTAATCCTGAAATTTCAATATTGTTTTGTTTTTTATTAAACTTTGCCATATTTGTATTTTTAAAATATTTTTGTTTTTAAATGAGTTTCATTAATTACTTTAAAAATATATCCATTAGCTTTACAATATTCAATTGCTGCTCTCCATTTACAAGCATTTTTATAAATAACTGGATTTAAATGAATTTGTGACTCATTTAATGGACTTTGATTTAAAGGTTTTATTTCAACTATTATTGTTTTTCCATCTCTCATTACAACACTAAAATCCGTATGATAATTATGTCTAACCAATACGAATTTACCATTTTTCTTTTCCTTCATTGTATAAGGAATAATTAAATCTTCTGACGTCCAACGTTCAACTAAACTATTTGCTTCCATTTTAAACATAAAAGCTAATTCCCAACTTGAACGATAAATTATCGGAGTTTTTCCAAAGTATTTTTTAGGGTTATAATGGTCAAAATAACCCTGTTTGAACTTGGATTTGAAATTAGGTTTTAAATTCTTAATGTCCATTTATTCCTCTATTAATGGTAAAAATTCAACTTCAATTTCTTTATTTTCTATTGTATATTTTTTCCAATTATTAATTGATTCTTCTATTTTTAAATTTATTTCAACAAATATTTTATTTATTGTTGATATTTCATTTACTCTGAAAAAAGCATCTTCTTTAGATACTTTATTATCAATAAATAAATCCATATGATTATCAATATTTTCAATCAATATTTCTTTTTGTTTATAAAAAATATCCATTTGTAAATCATATGCTCTTGAAGCTTTTTCTGATGGCATAAAGTATAATTTAATTAGAACATTTAATATATATTGTATTAGTTTTCTTTGAAATTCCTTCAACACTATCTCCAAGTAATTTACCACTATTGTAAATATCTTTTGTTACATCAACATTTAATTTAATACCATAAGGTATACAAATTGAAACTAATTCTTCTATAAAAGAAATATCAATTCCTTGAAGATTTTCAAATTCAATTACAACAAAAGTTTTATTTTTTTGTGATTCTGTATTAAGTGAATCTTTATTTATTCCAAAATAATTACAATTTTGTTCTAAACTATCAGATAATATTATATATTGTTGAAGAATACAATCATTTTTAATAAAATTTTCAACCCAACCAATTGCACCATCTTTTGTATTAAATTCCATTACATAAAAATTATTTTTCTTTGTAACAAAATTTAAATTTTCAAATAATTTATTTATTTTTTCAAGATATTTGTAATCAAATTTATTAATATTACCTAATACTAATTTATTATTGATTACATTTATTTTATCTAAAAAGAAATCAGCAATTATTGTTCTTTCGTTGTCTGTTATTGTTGTAATATCATGTAAATTATTTTCTATTTGAATAGATGCAATAACTTTATTTGCAATAACTGTTTGAACTGGTAAATAACTTAACGTATTTGATTCAAAATCTGTTAAAGTATGTTTACATGTTGCAGAACGAAATGTTTTTTCCCAAGTTTTAAAATCCCAAATATCTTTATCATTATAAGCATTACCAAATTGTTTACATGTTATATCAATAACAAATTGATAATTATCCATTTTATCATAAACAAGAATACTTGTATGCCATTTATTCTGATGTCCTGAATAAGTATTTCCATAATATTGTTCTTTAATATCAATACTTATTAGTTTAGCTAAAGCTCCTCTATCTTGTAATAATATTTGAAAAATTGGGTCAAGTAATAATGCTTGACTTGCTGAAACACACCAACCAGTAGTTGCTAATCCATCACCAATTCCTTTTGGTTTATTTTCAATTAAAAGTTCTCCATTTGGATTTTGATTTTTATGATAACCTAAAGCAGTTCCATTTTGAACATCAAAACGTTTTTTAAAAGCTGAAATTACTTTTTTATAAGGTATAACTGTTAAAGTTGGATTTTTTGTTTCCATAATTTTATATTATTTTATTTATATCAATTCAATTGTTTGTGATAACATATTTAATGTTTTAGATATTTTCTTATAATCTATTGAATATCCTAAAACTATTTTTTTTCCACTATGTTCTTCTAAATCGAAATCTTTTCCATTTTTGTTAGCTAAGTATAATTCAAGATAAACAACAGAAAATGGATTTAATTCAAATAGAATATTATTAGTAGTTATTTTTATTATATTTCCACCTATTGATTTATTTATCTTATCATTATAATAAGGAAATTTATGTTTTTTAAAACCAATAAAAGTATTTGTTTTATTTGAACCAATACCAATTGTATTTGTTGATTTAATTTCTTCTTCACCATTTCCTCCAAAACCTATTGCATATGAATTATAGGTTTCTTTATGAACTTGACTAAAATTTGTGTTTATAGTATAATATTTTATTGGTATTTTATAATCAATAGCATCTGGATTATTTATATCATTTACACTTCTATTTGTTGATTTAAATATTATTGGTTGTTCATCAATTTTTTTACCTGTTCCCCAGTCTAATGAATATTTATCTAATTCTTGTTTTCTTAATGTTTCAATGTCACCAACATGAATATATGAATGACAATCTATTGAATAAATATTTGATGTGTATGTTTTTATTAAAAAATCAAAATAATCGATATATCTTGTTCCTGTCATTAATGAATAATCTAATTCTTTACTTAAATCAGAATTATTATATGTAAATAAACCCATTTTTGTTTTACCACATATATTTTCCATAATATCAACAATACTCATATTTTTAAATGAATATTGTTGCCCATTATATAAATTCTGATTATAATATTGTCCTGTCAATATTATGATTGATTCACCAACAGATGAATATGTTGTATCTAATATGCCATTAAATCTAATATACCAATTTTGATAACCAATAAAAATTATGCATTTATCAATATCGTTTTTTAATGCTTCTCTAATTTTATATGTTGTATCATCAACAGTTATTGTGAATGAAGGCAACGAATTTAGGGTGATTTGAAGAGAAAATTCCCTCAAATCACCCGTATTAAGAACATAATCACCAATTTTTATAATTGGTATATTTCTTCCCCAATCATCCATTATTGTTTTGGCTGAATCAGAAGAATTGCTATCCATTTGGATTTCAATTTGTTCTACTTTAATATTTGGTTCAATTATTAATCCCATTAAAATTTTAATAATCCTGAAACTGAATCATAACTTATTTTTTCCAAAGTTATTTTTAATTTAGGAGAAGCTGTTGTTTTTGATGTGTTTATTTTAACAATAGACATATTATTTAATTTACTATTTGTGGAATTATTTATTCCTGGTATATCTGAATTATTTTCATCATCATTTATTTGAGAAATAAAAATTTGTTTCAATAAACTATCAATATCTGGTAATTCAATTATTGTTCCTAATTTAATTTCAACAGGATCAGTAATTTTATTAAAAGCCATTATTAATGGTAAATATTTCATTTCACCATTATAATATTTATTTATTATAATATCAAATCTACCAAATAAAATATTTGTTATTACTATGACATCTATTAACGGAATATCTACTATTGATATTGAATTTAAAAATTTATCAATTCCATTATTTTCAAATATTGAATCATCTATCATTTCAAAATATTTTTAAAAATTAATGTTTAATAAATCAAAATCAGGTAATAAAAAATTAATATCAAATTTATTAAATGTGAAACCAACATCAAAAGTTTTTGATTCATTAAATGCTTGATTATAACTAAAACTTAATCCTGGCATTTGACTAATAAAACAATCACCTAATGCGAAATTAATCATTGGAATTTCAGCACTATCTTTCATAACTAATGACAAACTAAAATCCTTTATCGTAGTTTTTCTTGCATAATGTTTATATAAAATTTCGTAACAATACATCCAATTTAAGATAGTATTTCTAAAAGTCACATTAACACTAATACCATCAATAATATCATTTTGATTTGCTGTTCCCTGATAATGTCTATTTATTGACGTACCTCCTTTTAAATTACCTGTTGGATTTAAACCTAAATTAGGTAAACCATTAGCAACTATTGTACTTAAATTAATTCCAGGCATATCAATATTCTGTATTGTTTCATAAAAATATGATTCCAATGATTTGAAAGGATAATTTTTCGTAAACAAAAATTTATCATATTTTTCTGTAACTTCTTTTGGAAAAAAAGAACTACCAAAAACAACTTGAAAATTTGATAATACTGGATTAATCATTATTTTTTATTCTTTTGAGTTTGAAAATAAAGCATCTAAAGATATTTGTTTTCCTTTTCCTCTTGTTATTTGTTTAAAATGTAATTTCATATCATTTGAAATTATCGTAGTATAAAAAGAAAAAAGATTATCTGATTTTTCTGGATTAAATTTATTCCATTTTTGCCAAGCTTCAGATACTCCAAAATTAATACAGGCATTTAAATCACATTTATTATTTGAATTAAATGTTGTTGCAAAATTTTTAGCTATTTTTTGAAATAAAACAACTAATTTTTCTGTAGGAACTCCAAGTCCTATTGACTTATCATATTCAGTCAATAGGATTTTTGGATCAAGATAAATATTTTGTTTCTTTTTATCAATATAATTTTCAACCATAATATTATCTTATTTTAAATTCATTTTTAAAATGATTTAAATTAAAAATATTTGTTTTTAAATTATCATCCAATATTTTTTCTTGTTCATTTAATTTATCCATTGCTGGCGAATTTTCTTCAGCAATTCTTTTTAAATTTCTTACTTTACCAATATTTTCATTTAAAAGTTTTTGTTCTTCATTTAATGAAATAATTTTTTCATTTCTTTCAGCAATTATATTTTTTTCTGAAATTAATTGTGATTCAAATAAGTTAGAAATATTATCAGTAAAAACATTTTCATTTATATGTTGTAACATATTTCCATATGATTCAAACATTTGTGTTTGTTTATTTTCACTTGAAGAAATTATTCTTGGAGTATTTTCGTAAATTTGTTTTTTATCGAAAATAATATATTTATTTTCATTTAAATTTTTAATTACTTCTAATGTATCTAATATAACAAGTTGTTTGAAATTTTCCATTAAAGCAATAAAATTATCAGCAGCATTAAGATAATTTATTTTATTGAAATTTTTAACTTTTAATGGATCCATAACATATGCTTGTACAGATTCTAAAAGTAATGTTTTTATTTTTTCTTTTGGAATATTTTTATCATTTATTGTAACATTTCCATCAGCTTTTAATAATAAACTAAAATCCCAATTTTCATTTAGTTTAAATGTCTTATTTTCTGGTGAATATATACATGAATTTAAAGCATTCATTAATTTAGAATGATTAACAGGAATATTTATTGATGATTCATCAACTTTAGAAAAATCTTTTGTAATTCTATCAAATGATAAAACTTCTGATTCAGTTAAAATAACCATTCTATTATTTTCTAAATCTTCTAAACGAATTCCTATTGGTGAATATTTAACTAAATTTCCTGAAAATAATGCATTTTCATTCAATTTTTTATCAGGAGTTACATCCAAATCATTTTTTATTTTATTCAATAAATTTGATTTAAGATTATCAAAAATTCCTGATTTTATTCCTTCTTCAATTACTGATGAAGGTTGATTAAATTCATCTTCAATATCTTTTATTGTTGCTTGTGGAGAAGGATGATTTAAACGAGTCATTTCAGCAAAATGTTCTTCTTTACATAAATTTATTAAATAATTTAAATCAGCATTACCTGTGATTGATTTTTTAAGAAATTTTAATAAATCTCCAAGTTTAACATCATCACCAGCTATTTTTTCAGCTCCTGTTATGAAAGGTTTTAATGTCAATAATGGTGTTATTGATTCATTCAATTTTGAATAAACTTCCTTTAAAAGTTCACTACCAACTAAAGTATCTGCTTCAGCTTTTTGAATCTTTTCAATTATTTCTTTAACAACAGTAGAATAACTATTTTTACCTAATAACATTGATTGTTCATCTTTAGTAAGTGTCATAATATTTTATTTTTTAATTTATTTATTTTCAATTTGATTTTAAAAATTCCATTGTTTAACTCCTAATAAAAAATGTTCAATATCTATATCTAAAATTTCTTCTTTATCATATATATATTTTAGAAGAGGTTTTAATAAATTCGTATTTAACATTTTATTCCAATCTGGTTCAGGTAATCCTATTACTTTATTAATATTTACATCATCTGGAACACCAATAACTTTATATTTTGAATCTTGAGTATAATAATAATTCATTTTTTGTCCTTCAAATGGATGTTTATATTGGTCTTGTAATTTATTTTCTTCAATAAAATTCATCCAAGATATACAAATTTGCATTTGAATATGGTTCTTATCACTATCATATATATTATTTGAATTTTTTTCAATATTTTTTAATCCACTTACACTTGTTATTGAATAAATAAAATCTTTTTCATTTCGAGTTTTAATATATTTGATAAGTTTTATACATTCAATTCTTAACATATGTATATCATAACTATCCAGCAAATATTTGTGTACTAATTTAGATAATATTTTTTTAATTCTTGGAGAACTTCCACCTTTTTTAAGTTCAACCCCTTGAAATTTTAATTTAGGACTTTCAAATAATTTACCATCTTCCCATATTTTTGTTAAAATATATTTTTTCTTCTTTTGAAAAACACATTTTCTTGTTGTTACTTCATGTGTCATTCGCAAATATCCTTTTCTTGCATTACGATAATCACAATCAGCTTCAATAGTTTCTTTTATTATTTTATTGAAAAAATTATTTGCAACAAAACAACCAAAATCTGCTAATTCTTTATCTGTTTCAGGTAATATCATTTTACCTTCAGATGTTTCTAAAAAAGAATAAATTTTTTCTAAATCAATATATCTTGAATCTGTATCACCATATACACATAAATCATTAATTGTATCTGGTTTATACTCTGTGAATTGTCTAAGTCTAATAACTTGTGGATAAAATTCTTGAATCTTTTTTAATTCAGTTAATCCCCAAGTAACGAAAAAATTATTAATTGATCTATCAACAATTATTGCAAAATGTTTACCTGTCATACAAATATCTTCAGCAATATCTGTATCATGTAATGAGAAATAAATAGATGCTGATACACCATAGAGTGAATTAGCATCAGCTTTAACAACTAATTGTAAATTTTTATATTGTTTTTGAATACTTTCTGCTTCATTTATAAGTTCTTTTAATTCATCAATTGAATATTGTGATAAATCATTTGTTTTTTCAACAATATTATTAAAATTATCTGAAAAATTCATATTATTTTAAATTATTTGGGAAAATCAAATATATTATTATATATTTGATTTTCCATTATTGTTATTATTCAATTTCATATTCTGACAAATTTAAAGAATCAAGATTTGCTTCCATATTTGCATCCATAATTGAATTATCAAAATGCATTGAATTTTCATTTATTTTACCCAATAGACACCAAATAATACAAGTTGCATAATTTGCACCTAAAATAACTTTTTCTTCAATTTCATTTGTATATATACTAAAACTATGGTTTCCTGTAATAATAAAATCAGATTTTAATATATTGAATTTAAAATTTTTATTGTCAATATTATTTTCTTTTGAAAGTAAAAAATCAATTGTAAATACTTTATCATTAACAGTTATTTTATTATTATCTGAATCAACTGTGAAAGTTAAAAAAGCAGTATTGTCTGAACTTGATTTATGTAGTTTTTTAATTAATCTTTTAATTTCCTGTATTTGAATATCTGTTAAAATAAATTCAAACATATCTTTTGTTGGTGTACATTCATTAATAATATCTACATAATCATTAATTTTATTAGAAATTAATTCTTCTGTTGTTAATGTGAAATTAGTTATTAATGGTGAATTATTTTCGGATTTACCAGATATTGTTATATTTGCTGCTTGATATTTATTTGTATCTTTATCATAATGTAATACAAATTCTAAATCAACAGTATCTGTATTATGAACAGATAAATATTTTCTGAATAAATCTCCTTTTAAAATATAAAAATTAAATGTTGGAAAATCCAATACTTCTTTTTTCGTTGATATAACATCTAATTCAATAGAATCTTTTTCATCATTTATTATCAAATTCATTAATGGAATTGTCCATAATTTCATAAAACTTTTTGTATTTGAAAAACAACAAGATTTAATCATTTCAGAACTAAATTCAAGCATAAGTTGATTATCAACTATTAATGATTGTTCTAATAGTTTACGAAAAATATTTAAATTAAAATTAGATATTTTTATTGTTTTTATTATTTGATCTTCCATTATTATTATTATTGATTATTGTTATTGATTATTATTTTTTCAATAAAAGTTCGATATTTTTAATCACATCGGCATCATTTTTTGATGATATACCATAACTTATGAATTCATTGTAAAATAATTCTAAATTTTTCTTATCAATATTTTCTTTCAAATAACGACCACAACTTAAATGTGAATAATTATGTTCTAATTTTAATAACTTAATTATTTCATTAATAACATCAACTTCTTCAGTAGTCTCTTCTTTTGCTTTTGCTTCAAGTTCAGCTTTTGCTTTTGCTTCAAGTTCAGCTTTTGCTTTTGCTTCAAGTTCAGCTTTT
>Ga0302206_1000045_pt1 | contig 54827 bp, 38 predicted proteins | sample II_Fen_E2_1_FD_194581 | JGI IMG/M metagenome (GOLD analysis project Ga0302206, IMG submission 194581) | Peat permafrost microbial communities from Stordalen Mire near Abisko, Sweden - II_Fen_E2_1 | ecosystem: Environmental > Terrestrial > Soil > Wetlands > Permafrost | place: Sweden: Abisko...
CAGCTTGTTGATTACTCCGCTTGCCGGAGACGGTACATAATTGATCGTATAGTTACCGGTGACTTCAGTGTTACTGCTATTTTTGATTGTCAGACCCGAAGCGGTTAGTACATGACCGCTACCAAAATTCGCATTATCGAAGACCTGAATCGCAGGTGTCAGAGCAACATCTCCTGGTAAAAGCGATACTACTGTTGGAATACCAACTGAATTTGTATTTCCATCATAGGTTTTTGTATCCAATACAGCGATGACTGTTAAGGGGGCCGGAGTTATCGCACCCGTTGAAGTTGTATAAACCGGCGGAGCTAAATATTTAAAAGCTGATGTTCCGGTCAAAGTATATGTTACTGTAATTGTTTTACCACTTCCAACATTCGCATTATCATAAGTTGCTTTTGATGTTACTAAATTCAAACTTACATCATCACTCAATTCCACACCGGTTAAAGCTCCAGGAATAAAATTAGCATTCGAATTTCCGTCATATACTTTACTGAGCGGGTTAAACGTTGGATCAGCAATAGTCAATTGGATAGAAGAAGTTTTAAAGGATACTTCATTTCCATATTTTGTTCCAACACTATTTGTTGCATATGCTCTTACAAAATATGTTGTATTCGGAATTAACCCAACAATATTACTTGTAAATGCCCCTAATGTTGACGTTGGTCCCTGGGCTGATTTATTGGATAGCTCAACTGTTGGACTTGGTGTAGTACTCCACACAACTCCATAATCTGAAGGTAGTGGTGCACCCAAATCTGTAATTGTTCCATGCCCGATAGCTGAATGAATACCGATTACTGTAACAGGTTCAGTTGTGATAGCCGGAATTCGTCCAGTTGTAGTAAATGGAATTACGACTCCATATCCAGTACCGGCTTGATTAGTGGCATAAGCACGTACATAATAAGTAGTTCCTGGTGCAAGAGCTGAGATGTCAACTGAAAATGGTCCGACTGCACTTGCAATTCCTAAATCAGATTTAGTATCTGAAATTGTAGGTGCAACAAGTGAATTTGTGGTCCAGCAAACACCATGAGAGGTTGGATTAGGAATACCCAAATTTGTAATATTACAATTTACTGTCGCTGTAGTTGATCCAATTTTTAAAACCGGCACATCAATTGTAGCTACAACGGGAATTACCAACTGGACTTTTAAATTAACCGTCCGAAGGATATCTCCGTCCGTAAATAAAGGGAAAGCAGCATTCGACATCGTACAATACACACTGTCTGAAGGATTCTTCAGAAATGTAAATACACCATCTGATTCGGAATAATCAGTTCCTGAAATTAAACGTACTCCGTTAGTTTTATTATACCAGGTATAAACAGTCCTTTGTGGAATACCATTCATATCTGCATATAGTTGGCTTTTTATATCAACAGTATTACTGACAACACTAGCTGGAATATTAGCTTGTGGTGCATAACTATAGCTTGTGTATGATTTAACCGGAGGTATACTATTGTTAAAATACGTAAGATTATTTGAATAACAATAAAGTATTTTTAGAAGAGAATTTCGACTGACATCCAACGATGTCAGTTTATTCTGGTAACAATGCAATGTAGTTAAAGCGGGATTATGCGTCACATCTAATGTTGTAAGTTTATTTGCAATACAACTTAATATGGATAAGTTTGAATTTCTACTCAGATCCAGGACACTTAGATTATTATAACCAAGAGATAAATCATACATCTGAGTATTTTGAGAAATATCCAGAGAACCAAGATCGTTGTAGGAACAATCCAACGTAGTCAAATTTGTATTTCTGCTTAAATCAAGAGAAGTTAGATTATTGTGATCCAAAACTAATTTTTGTAAGTTTGGAGATTCTGCAACAACTATCGAGGTTAAACTACCGGAGCTGACTCTCACATTTGTGATTCCTGAAGCATATACTTTTACAGTTTTACCTGCTTCATAGATTGTAGTGAAATATGGTTGGCCATTGATGTTAGCCGTTTGAGCTACCTGAACACCATTTCCCCAATCAATGTAAAATGTACCCCCCAAAAGGAATTGCAGCGTAATAGATAAAGAGCCGGTAGTTACAGATGATGAAAAAGTGACTGCGGGTTTTTCCTCAGACTGCGTTACAATAATAGTCTGATCGGCAACTCCCGATGCATGTATTAAAACATAGGCAGTTCTTGAATTAGATTTACTAAGATTTGCATCTGCTGTAAAAGTAAGTGTTCCATTTCCATTTCCGGTGCCCGGACTCACTTTTAACCAGGCATCTGCAGGATCAATGGTAGCTATCCATGTAATATTTGAACTAACATTTACCTGACCGGTACTATTTGCAGCAGCGGATAAAGTTATTGAATTTGAAGAAAGAGCTATCTTTGGATCTAATCCCGGATTTATAATTGCGCTTGGAGCCTTTGACGGATCAGTCTCATTAACGGACATCTGGCTATGAATAGCTGCCTGGATATAATTATTACCACTCAAAGGTGCCAACATCAATACCAATAGCAAACTGAATATTCTTAGTGAACTGGTGAAATTTACAAAATTGTATTTATTTATCATTTCTTTGGATTTATCGGATTATTATTTTTTCAGTTACCATTTCCTGGTTAGTACTTGCTTTAGCAACATAAGCACCTGGTAATAAATTCGAAGTTGAAATCGTCGTAATTTCATTTGCTTTATATTCGGTTTTTTTGACAGCTACACCATTCAGGTTGAAAAGGGTCAAACTCCCGATATGATCGGTTTGATTCTGAACAAATAAGATTCCGTTTGAATTGAAAATTTTCACCAATGAACTGACATTAGGTGTCCCGGTTTTAATATTTGCATCTGTAACTATTTTGAATCGCTTAACAGGTGTAGGAGTTGAAATGGCAGTAAAACTATATTCCGATCCAGTAATAGTGATGTCGGTTGTTTTATTTTCCAATAAATCTACCAAATAAATAGCCTGATAAAGTTTATTGGTATTTTGATGAGTAAAAGTAAGCTTGTAATCGGTTTCCGCTCCGGCATTAAATCCAAGAGAAGTTCCGTTTTCATCTGCAACTGCATCAATTTGAAAATCACCTGTTGATTCCATTGCATAAATTTGTGGACCCTGGGGTGCACTCTTAATTTTATAGCCATCCCAACCGTTATCAAATCCGGTAGTACATGTTGGGTCAGAGAAAATCCACATACAATCTGCAAAATGGCTTCCGGATAAATCGATTCGGGTAGCTACTTTTTCAGAAGCGCTATTGCCGTTTATACTTGGAGACCTTTGTGGATCGGTAGTAAATGTAAGTGATGGATAATATGGGATAGTAATTGAACCGACTGCTTGACCCGATGTTTTAACCAGGAAACCCTGCATGGAAGGTATTTGGCCAGGAACTCCTAATGTACCGGTGGTAGATGGTGTAGAAACAGTATATTGACCGGGGGCTGTAGTTGTTCCCGTATAATCACTACTTCCATTGTCCACCCATTGATTATAGGTTCCGGTATTGTATAGGTAAACTGCTTTTTCTGTATTCAAACCATAGTTGATAAGGGATATATCAATCGCTGCTGTATAAGGATTGGCCAAAATATGTTGACCGGGATATACCGTTCCTTCTAAATAATTCAAGGTTTTGTAAAAATCTTCATTTGTAAGTGTTCCTGCAAATGAATAAGTAGTAGGTTTTTGTTGTACAATTTCATAACCTATTCCTGAAATTAAAGGGGTCAGTGAACTTTGGTTGATCCAAAGACCTGCTTCAGTAGTTGCTGTTTCATCATATTTTCTAATAAAAGAATTCAAAAAAGCATCTGTCATGGTAAATGTTTTAACAGGTATCCCAAAGAACTGCCAGCTGTATTTACTCCCATCAGCCTGGTATAAATCCCATTTTGCTTTGGAATACATTTCAACAGTGGCTTCAGGTGAACCCGTTTTGAAAGCAAAGGTTGCATTGTGATTTATTGCATCTGATTTAATTATTAATCCAGAAAGACCTGCGTTATTAATAATCTTGTCTCTTATAATTAAATAACGTCCTGGCAATACGGTAACTTTGGTACCTGCATTGATCGTTAAATTATCAGTTGTACAATTTGCATCAATAATAATACTGTCACCGGGAGTAATACCCGGGACTTCCTTAACATTCCAATTGGCCGGATCAATCCAATCACCAAATGCCGAAAATACGGGTATGTTCGAAAAACTTAATTCGTCCGATAAATTTGTACCATTTTCATCGATAAAATATGCTTTGTAATAAATCGTTTTACTTTTATCCAATCCTGTAATGTTTAGAGAGAAAGTTCCTGCTGTTAGTCCACCCTCTACGGATTTATGATCTGTAATTGCAACTCCTGCATGAGTACCCCAACAAACACCGCGTTCACTAATCGTATTTCCGGCAGCTAATATCATTGCATCGATTGTTGCACTGGTAAGTTTGATATTTGTTGGCCCGGAAGGATTAAGAGTTATTATATGTTGCGTTAACTCAGCCGCAATTTCATTTTTTGTGTCAACTCCAACAAATCGGGTTGTCGAAAGAGTTGTATAGCTCGCACGGGATTCATTTATCTTACTTTCAGGCACATTGGAGGTCGCATATATACTATTAATTGACAACATCCAGAATAAAAAAGCTACTGAAAAGTGTGTAAATCTTAAAGTGTGTAGTCGCGTAACGTATCTTTTCATATTATTTACAATTTTATAATTTGTTGTATTAATTTTTGAACCGCCAAAATTAACATTACTAACAGGAATTAACTGTCCAAAAAGTAAAATAAATAGCTTAAAAGGTAAAATATTATTCTCAAAATGTAAAGTTCCTGTACAAATAGTAAATATAATGAGGATAATTTGATTCACAAGTTCAATTTTTATTTTATCTTTGTCAAAAATTCATTTGGTCTATGGTTCGAACGATACTCCTTCTAACACCCATCTACATAACCCTTTTTTGGTCAATCGCGTTAACGGGAAATAAAAAAAAACAAAGCATTCCTCAATCACTGTTAAGCAAGTTTATGCTGTTTCTTGTCCTTTGTTTCATATCAATATTCCTTTACTACGCCCCTTTTCCTGCTATCTATCCTTATTTTGATTGTATGTTTCAATATTCTATTAGTTTAATATTCCCAATTTATTATCTCTATTTCAGGCTATTAACTATTGATGAAAAAATATCAATCAAAATTCATGCCCGTTACCTGGTGATACCGTTTATTTTAGCTACAATTTATAGTGTTGAAGTTTGTTTGATACCCTGGACTGAATTCACAACATGGCTATTTAATGAAAATGCATTTCCTGACTCTCCTGAGTTTCAATTCTTATCTATTACCCGGGATATTATATGGATTCACTTTATCGTTCAATTAATAATTACATTTATAGCAAATAAGATTCTGATTAAAAAATATGGAGTCAAAGAAGAACAATACTACTCGGATCTTGAAGAAGAGAACTATAAGAATGCTAAATTTCTTAACTATTGCATGGCCTTTCTTTTTATTATTTCTTTAATTACTTTTGCAATTACATATGAATTTACACTTCCAAATCAGACCTTTTTGTATGCCATTTTATCGATTTCATCGATAATGTTCTATTTAATCGGATACGTTGGCAACAAACAAATACCGATTAATCCAACATTTGAAATCGTCAGTAATAGTGTGATTCAAAATCAATTTGAGATTATTCCGGCTGATTCGAGGAAAAAGATTTTACATAAAATGTTATTGCAATTTGAAGAAGAGAAAATTTACCTCAACAGTCAGTTGAACATCATGGATATAGTACAGGCTGTAGGAACAAACCGCACGTATATTTCAACAATTATCAATCAGCAATACAATCAAAATTTTTGTTCATTTGTTAACAGCTACCGCATTAATGAACTTGAAAATGTGTTACTTGAAAACCCCGATTACACCAATGAAATATTAGCAGAAAGTTGTGGATTTGGATCATTGAATTCATTAAAAAGAGCAATCTTTTCTAAAACAGGAATGTCTTTATCCGATTGGAAAAAACAGTATATTGCCTCAAATAAACTGGGATACCAGCATTAGAATTCGGGTTATCAGCAGCGTTACCATTTAATTCATTATATAGTAACCACTCGGAATTAAAGCTGCAACTCATTGTATCTTTTTTTTATACAGAATAACATATTTAATTCCAAATACGTTTGTTAATTGCTCTTGTTTTTAGCTTAATCAATTCAATTCTAATGTAAAATATGACATGCTAATTTTTATATCAACGATTTATATTTTTCTTTTTATCGCAGATATTTTCTACTGATAACCATTGATTATTTAATTAATATATTTAATTTGTTCGATTTCATCGCTTTAAAATTAATTTATCAATCCGAAGTATCATTTTATTTCGTGGATTTGAATGTCATTCCAGAGGTTAACTAAGATTGTTAAGAATATTTTTTTTCTTATGAATCGTCTAATACCCCTCATTAATAACAAATCCTACATAAGGGTTAAACTTATGTAGGACCAAGTAAATAAACGAAATTATAGAAAAGGTTAGTAGTGAAATCGTGATTTAACAGACTAAAAGCATCTCATCTTACAATTAAATTTATTCTTAAATACAAAAAAGTGTATCTATATTTCATTAGAAGTATATCTGGATCAAAATTATTTCTAAATGAAGTCTCCTATTGAAAAAAATAAAAAAAGAGTGATGAATATCACAAATCCAATATAAATATTTGAACCAACAATCAGAATTTATCGGTTTCGACTATATTCTGAAACTCTTTCCACTGAGGAGCTTGTTGATATTCACTTTTTGTTCCCATTGCAACATAAAGAACACAGGCCGTTTTATCAACTTTATGAAACACCTGTGAATCCGTCTTTAATTTTATAATCTTTTCTGATAATAAATATATTGAATTCAATCCGGTACATTCAGTAAAAGCTCTATATCCGATTTCTTCAACCGCACCAGACATTATAATAGAAGCTAAACTTGAACAATTTTCAAAAGCCATATAGCCGATTCTTTTTACACTTTCAGAAATTTGTATTGATGTGATTCCTTTACATTGGGAGAATGATTCAATCCCGATAGTGTCAACTGTTAAGGGAACTGTGTACCTGCCTTTTGCAATAATCGGACAATGTATTAAATTAGTCAGTTGTTTATTAAATAATACTGTTTCGAAACCTGAAAACTCTAACCGGTTATTTTTTTCTAATCTGTTATTGTTGTTCATGGAATTGTTATCATCTTCAATATATGATTTATTTTCCAAAAAAGTAGTTGTAATCATAACAAGCTTAAAATTAATTCATTAAAAATCCAGTAGAATAATGGAATATAAATGCCATGTTTTTTTTAAAATTTATTATTCTTGTATTGCATCTTACATTGACCGAACTTAATCGAGATTAAGAAAACAATCTACAAATTTCTACAAGTTTTTAATTCAATGGTCAATCAACAAAAAGAATTTGTCGGAATTAAACAGGACTCAATTTGTATTATTTACGACAGCAAAAGTATACCCAAATACTTATTTTAATTGTTCAAATTGTATATTTTTTGAATCAAAAGATAAATATTATTGTCTATTTGAATCATTTTCTGACATATTGTAAGCATAATACCGATATAATGACTGAAAGAAAACATTTTTAGTCTATTTATACAATATGTTGAATTTATTAAATCAATATAACATTTTTGCAATTAACTCGATTTATTTTTTCTATTTAGGTGCATTCACTTAAAAAAACTTTACTCGCGAATTACTATCGGATATGTATTAGTCTGTTCAAGAGAATTATTAAATTTATTATTTTAATATTTGGTGTATCCAAATGGAATTCATTCTTATTTTTATTTAATCCGTAAATACAATTGAACGTTGAAGTATAAATCTACTCCATAAATCTCAACTCGATGACAGCAGACGAAAAAGGTTAATTCAATGCTTACAAAAACAGCCCACAACTCAGAAGTTAGATTTCAAATCTTAACTAAAAATTAATTTGGCCTCGAACAGTGTAATAATATTATGAAAAAAAATCTTTTGGACACTCTCGTGAATATCTGGACAATATGCTGACAATTAAAAAATAACCGTACTTATATTCCATACATAAATAACCAAAAGTCTATTTACAAACCTGATTAGTTTCATGAGTTGTATACAGATCAAAGAATTAAAAAGCGGACTTCTTTCCATTGTGGAACAAAGAAGTTAGCAAATGGTATAAAATTGTGGCTTAATATTGGAATACTATTTCGAGAGACGGCATCATCCAGGAACAATTATAAATAATCAGATCGAAAAAATCAGTTGGAATCGAATGAAAACGGAGTTTCGTTGGGCAAAAGCAATTAATAAATAACTGAATTTAGTGAAATGATCTAATACACGAAAAGTAAATAATCCGAATATTAAACTATTTTTTAATTGAGTCCTGCTTTAAACATAGTTGCTACTAGACAACTCTTTGCAAAGAGTTGCTGATCACACAATCTCAAATAGCTTTAAGCAACCCTTCCAAGTTATTTATCTTGATGTTCGTACTTTGATCGTGGGGGACTTCGTGCAAAGACACATAAAACCCGAAAAACGAGGTCAGTGGAAGGGCTACACTCAAAAATGCCGAGCATGCCCAACAGCAGTTCCACGAATCAATGGATTCTTCTTGTGCTGGCCTTAAATTGCCTGCAGGGCACGATACTCTGACGGAGTAGTCCCGAATTTTTGTTTAAAACAACGACTGAAATAACGGGGATCTTCAATTCCTACTTTATAAGAGATTTCTGCAACAGTAAGCTGAGTATCACGGATATATTCGGCAGCTCGTTCAAAACGTACTTCACGGACAAATTCGACAGGAGAAAAACCTGTTAAGCTTTTAAGTTTATTGAAGAAAACCGTTCGACTCATATTCAATTTTGATGCAAGCAGATCGATATTCAAATCGAAATTCTCAAGGTTTTCGTTCATAAGCTGAATCAGTGTCTGCATAAACTGATCTTCCTGCGATTTGATTTCCAAGGGTGGTAATGTGAAATCCGGTTTTAATGAAATGTATTGCGACCGGTAATAATGCTGCAATTGAAAGCGTTGATTGATTAGATTTTCTATACGTGCGTGTAGAAATTCAGAGCTGAAAGGTTTTGTAATGTAATCATCAGCACCCGCTTTCATTCCGGCTACTTTACTCTCCATATCCGTCACAGCAGTAAGAAGAATGACCGGTATATGCGATGTTCTGGGATCATCTTTAATTTTTTTAATTAGTTCCAGTCCATTCATTTCGGGCATTAACAGATCAGCAATGATAAAATCTGGCATTACTTGTTGAATTTTATTCCAGCCTACAAATCCGTTTTCAGCTTCGATTACTCTGTACTTTTTTTTAAGAGTCTTTTTTAAAAAGTGCCTGAGTTCACCATTATCTTCGACAACAAGGATTAAAGGTGTCATCGTAACCTGACCGTTTTTTTCGTTTTCAACCGGCATATCGGCTTCTATAGATTCATTCAAGGGGCTTTTCTGATCTGAAAGTACCAGATCAACTTCACTGTCAAAATGAGCAATCCCCAGTTTAAATTCTATTTCAAAAGTTGAGCCTTTACCGACCTGACTATCCACACGGATTGTTCCATGATGTAAATCGACGAGTTTTTTTACTAAATCCAGTCCTATTCCCGTACTTTTCTGGGCGATATTACGCAAAGTAGAGATACTGAAAAAACGATCGAATATAAAATTTATTTTTTCCTGGGCAATTCCTATTCCTTCATCGATGACAGAAAGTACCGCTACATTTTGTCTTATTTCAGTCTTCACAATGATATTCTTTCCCGATGGAGTAAACTTAAATGCATTTGAGAGTAAATTTGAAAGTATGGATTCATACCTTTCCGGATCAACCCATATAGTTGCATCATTTGTTTCGTCCTTTAAATGAAACCCGATGTTTTTTGTGTGTGCTATTTCCAGAAAGTTACTGCTGCAAACACGGGTGAAATCGGCAAAGTTGATCTCTTCCACCGATAACCTCATTTTATTGTTTTGCACTTTTCTGAAATCCAGAATCTGATTGATCAAGCCCATAACCTTGTCGAGATTACGGCGTACCGTCAGGAGTTGATCTTTAATATTCGGCTCAAGATCTTCCTGCAGTATATTATCCACAGGTAATGATATTAAGGTAAGCGGAGTTCGTAGTTCATGTGAAATGTCGGTAAAAAACCGCAACTTCATATCAGTCATTTGTTTTTCGAGATGTACATTGTTTTTCAATTTGAAAATTGTAATGAATATGTACAGGGTAACCAGAAACAATGAGATGACCAATAGCACATAAACCATTTTAGCAAAACCGGATTGCCAGAAGGAAGGAAGGATATCAATCACTATCTGACGTTCGTTTTGAAGCCAGATACCTTCGCTATCTGTCGACTTCACCCGGAAGGTGTATTTGCCGGGAGGAAGAGCCGTATACGTGGCAGAATGCTTCGTTTGAACATTATTCCATTCAGAATCGAAACCTTCCAGTTTATAAGCATACTGTATCTTTTCCGGAGCACGCATATCCAGCGTTGCAAATTCAATGGTGAAAACATTTTGTTTGCTGTTAAATTCTAATTGAGAAGTTTTATCAAGTTGAGCTACCAACAATGAACCTTTTTCTCCGATTTCAACCTCTTTATTGAACAACATTAGTCTTGTAAATACAAGAGGAGCATGTATGACCCTACGTTTAACCATGTCGGGTTGAAATGAATAGAAACCTGATTTTGATCCGACACAAATTTCACCTGAATGAAGCCGGCAAGCCGAAGCTTCTGAAAATTCAACATTTTCAAGTTCATTCCCTTTACCGAAAACTTCAATTTTATTGGTCTTTTTATTAAACTTCACAATGGAGTTTTCTGTCGTAAGCCACAAATGTCCTTGTTTATCATCAATGATGGTATAAATCACATTATTTGGCATTCCTTTTCCACGATCGAACACTTCAAATTCGAACTGTTTCTTTTCTTCAAACTTCGTGATAAGTTTGTTTAATCCTCCCCCAAACGTACCAAACCAGATATTAGCTTCCTCATCTTCGAAAATGTTGTAAACATCATTCGCACCTAAACTGGTTGGTTTATCTTCGTTCCGGTTATAATAACGGAATTTGATGTCTTTCGGGTTTTTGAAATCAGAGCTGAAAACTACAAAACCTTCTGTGGTAGCCACCCAGATATGTTTCCTGGAATCGACAAATACCTGACGTACTTTTGAACAATTTGCTTCAGGAAAGGACTTCAATTCATTTTTCGAATGAAAGAACCTGATTTTACCGTTTTGCTCATCAAACAGATGCAGCCCTCCGCCATAACTGCCCGCCCAGATTCGCCCGTTATTATCCTGGACAACGGAATAGAAATCATTGTTTGCCGGAGAGTAAATATCTGCCGGATTATGTATGAAATTTTCAATCCGGAATGCATTTTTTGAACCTATAGGTTTCAACCGGTACAATCCCTGTTTTTTCGTTGCAAACCAGATATTTCCTGATTTATCCTGACAAAAATTATATACCAGCACTTCCAGATTACCACCCGGTAAGATCCGTCCATCTGCGTTTAATGTTCCTATTTCTTTCTTATTCTGATCAAACACATGAACCGAACCATCTTTACAGGCTATCCAGAGTCGGTTCTGATTATCCTCAAAAATAGCCCTGGTTTCATTTGAAATGCTGTAAACGGAATGGTTTTGAAACAGGTAATGATTAAAATAATCGGGAAGGAAAGTACATTTAAAAAAACCATTCCCACGGTTGGTACTTATCCACAATACTCCTTGTGAATCCGAAAGAACATGATTTACGCCATAAGAAAACACAGTATTTATATCTTCATTATAGGCATTATAAAAAGGAACTAACCGGTTATTCACCCGGTCGTACCAGGAGAAAAAACCATAATAAGGTTGAATCCACAGTAGATCTTTTTCATCTTCGAAAATCAGGAAATTTGGATTGGTGATCTGTCCTTCGTTTAAATTTGATTCAATATAGTCTATCTTATTTGATTGAGGTGAATAATGAAGGACTCCCTGTGATTTTAGTCCAAGCCAGGCGTCCCCGGCACGATCGATATAGACATTTTGGATATCATTCGATCTCATTTCGGGATACTTTTCTTTCGAGAATTGTTGTAATCTTTCCTGAAGAACATTATACGTATAAAAACCCCTTCCTTGTGTTGCAAAGAGATAATAATTTGAATTAAAATTAGCCAGATTAGTCAGGATAGCTTTGTCTGGCAGCCCGATCGTTTTAAAGACTTTATTCCTTTTTTCGAATTGATAAATTTTACCTTCACCTCCAAACAGGATTCGTTTATCATTTTCAATAAACGAATAGAAAGGTTGCTGATTGAAATATAAAACCTTCCTCCGGGCTTTTTCTATACAGTTCAGACCGCTTTGTGTCAGAAACCATGTATTCTGTTCTTTATCCTGAAAGATATTTCTGACAATGTTGCTCGACAGAGTACGATCTTCCTTAGAATAATGAGTCACGGTTAGCTGATGTGTCAATTCATTGGTCAGGATTTTGTAACATCCCTTATCAAAAGTGGCCAGCCAGACAATTCCCGAAGGGAATATATATATTTCACGGATCTTATCATTTACGAATTCGCCATTTGGTTTTTGTATTCTGAGAAGTTCTTCTGTTGTCTGATTTAAGCGATAGACCATTTCATCGTATGTTTTTATCCATACATACCCCCAATTATCTTCCTTGATCTCCAGAATACGATTACTGAGCACTGACAACCGCTTATCCGGTTTCGAATTATACAATGTAAAATTGATGCCATCAAACTTATTCAATCCATCACGGGTACCAAACCATAAATATCCCTTACGATCCTTCATCATGGCAGTAATACTGTTTTGAGATAAACCGTTATCGGATGTGAAATGTGAAAAGGAAAAATGATATTGAGCTGTGGAGGAAAGTGCAATTAAAAAAATGAAAATAAGAAATAACGATTTTTTCATGACAGTGATTGATTGATAAATAAGGCAAAATCTTACACAAAAATAACAAATAGAATGTGTAAAACTGTATTTCTTTAAAAAAAATTATTTATCAGTCAAAAAGTACACAGTTTCAATTTATTTGTCCACATCGGTTAGTTGCTTAAAACCTATATTTGTATCGTTAAATCAATCAATTAAACTAATACTTAAAACAAGAATCATCATGAAAAAAACTTTACTTATTGTAGCTCTAATCACTTCTGCTTTTGTTGCTAATGCAACAATTTACTATTTTGGTGGCACCAGTGGAAATTTTACCTCAAATCAAATAAATGTTACCAGCTTTACTGCTGAAGCCACAGCACCCGACAGTTCTATTGTCGCGTATGATTACAACTTTACGACAAGTATTATTGCAACGCTCTCAATTTCTACAATGCCAAATTTCACATTTACGTATGCAAATTCAACAGCAAAATTACCACAAATAAAGTTCTATCCATATTCTATGTATACTGCAGGTAAAAATGTAGTTCTGACTATCTCGAATGTCGTTATTGGTGATAGTATTATAATTGCAACTCAAGCAAAAGGTGGGACTGGAGATGTTTGGACCGTAACAGGTGCCACTACAACCAGCAATCTAAGTATCGCCGGAGCACCTGCATCTCCGGCAATTAATCCTGTATCTTACATTCGGGTATTAGCGACTGCTACTACTGTGGTTTTAAAGGAAACAAATGGTGGCTTCAGGCTTTTTTCCTTGAGTTGGATCAACAACGTGGTTAGCGGAGTTAAAAGCAATCTTATTGACAAAGGTATTTCCTTCAATGGCACTGAAATTTTAAACAACAAAGGTTTATCCCTCGAAGTATACAATGTATTGGGAAAAAAAGTAGCCGGTTCAACGACTTCCATTGCAACAACGAATTTCCAAAAAGGAGTATATATCGTTCGGGTATCCGGGTCAAATGATTCATTAAAAATTTGTATATAAACTTTCAAATCACATTTATTATTTGAGGATGTTGCTAATTGCAACATCCTTTTTTTAGTCACTTATCATCGATTCATATGCTATACTGCCTTGAATAACCAGATTGAACAGGCATCACTTAGAGAGAAAGGAAAATCTTTCAGTTGAATACAAAACATTCATTTACAATATAATACTAGTCGCTAAACTGATAATATTTAGGTAACTGAAGTATTCAGCAGGTAAGGATTATTAAGAGAAACAATCTGTCAATTTTATCTGTAAGTAATCAATATTAAATAATGATACATTTTCTAAAACAGAATGGTGGCATTCTTTCATTTATTATATTCCCGACCACCAAACCCTCAAAGGGGGATTTAAAACGCCGTATTTGAAAAACACCAATCCGTAAATTTAATCTTGGAATGCACTCTTAACCTTCCTTGGGGGGGGTTGGTAGTCACAACTAAAAACAGTTCCTTAAATACTTTGAATTACTTATCTGTCAGAGAGTCTGATGTTTTTAGTTCAGCTTAAACTCTATGATTTGCATTACAGTTATTACTATCTCCCGCAGACATTCGAACCCTCTCATAAAAAAAACATGAATCGTTTAATCCACTATACTTCCCTGCTAAATAAAAAGAAACGTACCATCATCCGACAGTACGCTTCATCACTAAATTCAATCTTCAATACAAACTATTATCCAAACAAACTCATAGTTTTTTTACTCTCTAAATGCAAATCATATTCGCAGTAATAATTACGATTTCCTCCTGCGTTCTTGAAAATTATTTTTCAAGAATCATTATTTCATTCCTGTAATTTTATTCTTTTCAATTGAAGAAGGGAGTTGTATGGTCTCTGACCCTCCAATAATCTTCACCACTTCCGGTAGATTTTTAGGATAAATAAAATCTTTAAGTTCGAAGTTTTTTACATTTTGAAGGGTAAGTGATGCTCCGGTTTGCTGCATGATGTGCACATTTTTAAATTTTATCGATTCCGATTCACAGATCAATGCTCCAAAACGGGAAGTAATTATGGTGTTCTCGACATTTATATTGGATATTTTCATTTCGGGAAGCCCATTGAAAAACATAGCCCGACGAGCATTTCTGGATACAATATTCTTTATATAAATATTCCTGAACGACGGTGTTTCGATAGTTACAGGCGGTATCTGACCGGTGGCTGGTGTAACATCTCCATCCTCCAACGATTCGGAGGCCGATTTACCACCATAGTATAAATCAAACAAAAAAGAATCAGTAACAATATCGAACATATAAATATCACTGATATATATATTCTCCACCAGTCCTCCTCTTCCACGGTTACTCTTGAAACGAAGACCGACATCAGTCCCTAAAAACTGACAATTCCGAACTGAGATATTCCTTACACCACCCGACATTTCACTTCCTACTACAAATCCTCCATGCCCTTTAAACACCTTGCAATTGTCTACAATGATATTTTCTGCCGGACGGGCTCGCTTACGGCCTTCCTCATCTTTTCCTGATTTTATACAAATGGCGTCGTCACCTACATCGAAACTGCTGTTTACGATCAGTACATTCTTACACGATTCGACATCAATGCCATCGCCATTTTGAGCAAAATTAGGATTACGTACCGTCACATTATCAATAATGACATTGGTACACATCAGTGGATGAATATTCCAGCTTGGTGAATTTTCAAACAACACCCCCTGAAGAAACACATTATTACATTCAATAAAGTTAATCATAACCGGACGAAGAAAGTCCTTAATGGCAAGCCAGGAAGAATCTGTCATAATTCCACGGGGTACATTCGAATCACTGATTGATTCGCCCTTCATTGATCCCACTGAAGGGAACCAATAAGTCGGATCTTTCAATACGCCCCCCGACTTAATCACTTTCTTCCAGTACACATCAGTTACTTTCGACTTTTTTAAAGGGCGCCAGGCTTCCCCTGAACCATTTATCGATCCCTCACCTGTAATTGCCACATTCCAGGCATTGCGTGCCGATATGGGCGACTGGCAGCGACGGGTTTCCAGTCCTTCAAAAACAGTATTTACTAAAGGATACAACTTAAAGTCAGGTGAAAACAGGATCAATGCACCCTTATCTAAATGCAAATTGATATTCGACACCAATTCAATCGGACCTGTAAACCATACTCCTGCCGGTACTGTTAACTGACCGCCCCCTTTTTTGGAAAGTGCATCAATTGCGTTTTTAAAAGCAGTGGTATTCAGTGTATAACCATCACCAAACCCCCCAAAGTCGTTTATAGAAACAATGTTGTTTTTAAATACAGGAGCTTCTGTCTTTTCCATTAAAAATGGAAGATTCTTGTATAAATAGTCATACTTATTCTTTGCCTCCATCACTGAAGGGAGCAGAAAAAAGCACATTATATAGAAGGGTATCAGCATTTTATTTGACATACACATTGATAATATAATTGATTATTAGATAAATACAACACAGGGATTAAGGTTTGTAAAATTATTGAAAAACAACATTTCAAGATGTTTATTTAAGTATTGAGCATCACACCCAATACCTAAATAAAAGCTTTCAGAACATACTCCGGTATCTGCTTCGTGTATCTTTACATGCAGACCGAGGTTCAGAGATAAATCACCAACTTATTGAGGCACCGGTACCCTTACCTAGCAATGTTGCATTTGTTATAGTCAGATTACCCGTAGCGGCATCAACAAAACCGGGATCAAGCAATGTTTGAGTACCGGAAGCATCAACCTGAGCATTAACGATAGCCGACACTAAAAACTCTGCAGCATTGAAATAATCATTCTTCGAGAATGTCACTTTTGTAGCCGGCTGATTGGTGTATAATCCAAGTGAATTTGCAACAACACTGTTGGTGAAAGTAATTTGATTGTTTAAAAAGCGAACATACAACAGGCGCTTCGTAGCTAAATTGCTTACTGTATTAAACGTACAATGATCAACACTGGCAACCGATACTTTACCCGGGAAACCGGAAGAAGCGTCATCCAATCGAATAAAGTCACGTGCTGGTGCACAATTTGAGAATGCGGAGTTTTTCAATGTCAGACTCTCCAGACATCCTGAACGAACGTCAATACAATCGGCACTATTTGTTAGGATATTCAAGACCTTGCAATTTTCAACTGTTATCGAAGCAATATTCACAGCAAGACTTCCTGTTGAAACTAACGATTTGTTGTAATTTTTCACTACACAATCTTTTAGTATGAAATTGCCGTAAACAGCAGCTGTCGTAAATTGCAGCACATGGTCAAGATTCAAAGCCGTAGCTGTTGTTCCATCGAGAATAACATCTCTGACTGTCAGTGAAACATTGGCCGTTGCCATTTTAAAATAGGCATGAATAATTGGCCGGATACTTGTTGAATAACCGCGGATTATTAAATTCTTAGTTATTTCCACAATCTGCCCACCAGGGAGGAATTCATCAGTACCTGATGTTGGTACAATAACGATTCTTGAACCTGCCGTTGCATTCTGTATGGCAGTCAGCAAATCGCCTCCCTGATTAACAACAATAGTTCCATTAGCCGTTAAGTCCATCTTACTTGTAAATGAAGCACTACCACGGGTTTTTGTACCAATTAATAGTTTGGCAGCATATTTTGTATCCTCAGCCAGACCGGTGACAATAGCAGTACCTGCCGTAATTTCAGCTGCTGTTACAGCATGTTTGACTTCTGTAGTTCCGGCAGTAAGTATAATTTCAGATGCCGTCTCGCCAGCCTTCCAATGTAACGTCACCTGCAATGCCTGAATATCCGATTCAGCAACAGCAGTCATAATCTGTTCAGCATCGGTTTTGAAAAACACACCGGACCATTTGGATTCTGCAATATTTTCTCCCAGTGCTTTTACCCGTGCTGAATATTTTGTTTCTCCGATCAGACCATTCGTAATAGTATAAGGCAACTGATCTTCTTTGATTCCGGTAATTGTCATCGCAGGGGTTCCTGTAAAAGTAAGACTGTCATCAGCAAATACTTCGACAGTATAACTTTGAGCCCCGCTGATTTTTGCCCAATTTAATCTGACCTGGGTTTTATTCACCACTTTAGCTTCCAGACTAATCGGTGAAAACATGCGGGATAAGTTTAAGGATGTAATTTCCGAAGTTAAATCGTCACACCCTGTCAAAAACAACAAAGCAGCACAACCGAATAGACAGGTTATTTTTTTAAATATTTTTTTCATCTTTCTTTTTTTTTTAAATCCCGGAATTAATATCCATAATCATTTGTAAGTGTATTATTACTTGCATCGAGCACTTGTTGAAAGATCGGCCAGAACTGATGGGTATCGGGTTCTTTTAAAAAGAGGGAACTGATTTTATCAGGTGTCAGATTGTTTACACCATTGCTTGTAAACCAGCCTTTATTTGATTCGTAATTTAAAGCAGCACCTTCTGCATCTGTATTTCCATGCTCCAGCCCGTAGATATCCAGTGTTTCACCATCTGCTTTGGTTTTATAATATATTTTTTCCGGCAGATCGGAATATTTACCTGTTCTGTTCGCAAGTGCTGTCATGTTTACTTTAGTTTCATTAAGTTTCACTGATAATAAATTCCAACGAATTAAATCGGCTTTTCGTAACATTTCACCACTAAATTCGAAAGCGCGTTGATCGACGATAGCAGTAAAAAAGGCAGCTTTACTTGCAGTGGCAGCAGCTATTATTTCATCTACTTTACCTGCATTGGTAGGAAATGCCCGATCGAGTATTACTTTCAAATAAGGCGCTGCAGTAGCAGCATTGTCTATTTCATTAATGGCTTCAGCCGCCATTAAATACACATCGGCTAAACGCATGCATTGCCAGTTAATTCCATCGTCGTTCGTAGAAGTTACAATTCGTTTCATCCACTCAAATCTCAGCTTCCCGAAACACCAGGAACTAATTTTACGTGGAACCTGTTTCCCATCGGTCCACTCGTAAGGAATACAGGTTATATTCCTGCGGATATCATCTTTATCATAATCATAGAACAAAGTTGGAAGCGGCCCATTAGCGCCTCCTGCAGCTAGTTTTGTATATTTATCCACATTGGTATGCTTAATGCCTAATGTGTAGAGTACGCGCCCACGACCTTCCGAAAAAGGGATTTCAAATAAAGATTCTAATCCGGCTGCCAGTTTTTCCTCACACAGATTTCTGAAGTTCTGTTCAAAAGTTCCAAGTTTACAGGTTCCGCTGCCAATTATATCAAGACATTCCTGTTTTACAACCGGATATAACTTTTCAACTGTAAGTTCAGGATCAGTACTTCTTCGGAGTGTACCATCCGGGCGTTGTGAGTAACCGGCTGCCGCCAAACAAATCCTGGCTCTGAGTCCTTTGACAAATGCCTTATTCACCCGTTCGGTAGTAGATGTTGCTGTTGTTTCATTGGGCCATGGCACCAGTGTTTCTGCTTCAGCCAGGTCGGCAATAATTTGTTTGTAAATCACATCCCTGTCTGATTTAGGAATATAAACCGTGGTGCTATTTACAGGTTCAAAACGTGCCGGCACGTCACCCCAGGCTTTAATCAAATCATTGTAAATAAATGCCCTCAGCGTAAGTGCTTCGCCTAAAAGTTGGGCAAGCTCTTTATTTACAGTTACATTTCCGTAAGTTCTGAGTCCTCTGATACACAGATTAGCGCGTTCGATGCCTTCATATATTTTAATCCAGGGACCATTTGCAATCCCATTAGTATACGTGTTCATTTGGGTACTCCCTACTTTGGGATCATAAGCGGTTAACAACGCACGGTCATCCGTTATATTTTCGGATGAATTGTACCATTCGGTATCGGTGTTAATTCCATAGAATGGTATAAAACGTCCCCGATATGAGTTTGTTTCTCCAAAGGATTGATGGATTCCCATCACTGCACCCTGAGCCAATACAGGAGTTGAGAAAATGACTGCCTCGTCCAGCGACGATTGAGTCGGTGCTTCCAACACATCTTTACAGGAGTTCAGTGCTCCTGTAAACAATACAGCTACTAAAAATATATATATTTTATTTTTCATTTTTCTGTTATTTACTGGATTAGAAATTCAAATTAAGACCAACTACAATCTGACGACTCTTTGGATAGGCTGAATAGTCGACTCCAGGTGTCAGAGCTGTATTTCGACGGGTAGATACTTCCGGATCGAACCCGGTATAGTTAGTCAGACAAAATATATTATACCCGGTTACATAGAAACGTAACTTTTCGATCTGCACTTTTTTCAAGAGTGATTTTGGTATAGAATACCCCAGCGACAGTGTATTCAGCCGAAGGAATGAACCATCTTCAATGGCCCAATCCGACAGAACATATTTAGACATATAGGGTGACCACAGGGTCGTATTGGCATTCATGGCGGCTAATTGATCCGGATCATTATTGATGGTTCCATCAGCATTCAAATTCGTCCATCTGTTACCATCGGCCATAGTTGATATCATATTCCTGTATTGATATTTACTGGTTGAAGTATATTCAATTTTATTGGCGTTATAAATTTTATTTCCATAGCTCCAATTGAAATTGGCCGATAAATCAAATCCGTAAAGACGTGCATTAATTGAAAAACCACCTGTATGGATTGGGTTGGTATCACCAATGATTCTTTTGTCTTTCGTATCATCCGAAACAATGCTGTCATTATTCAGGTCTTTTAGCTTCATGCTTCCTGGACGAAGGGTACCAATAACTGCCGAACAGTTAGTCACCCCTTTTTTCAAAATCCACTTCTTGGTTGCTGCATCGTATCTGTCGAAGTCAGAGACTTCGTAACGACCGTCAGAGACATAACCGTATATTTGTCCGACAGAGCCTCCTGTTGCCACTAAAAAATCAGACCCAATTTCAGTCGAAGCCCAACCACTTGAAGCACCAAAATCTTTCATTTGACCCAAGGATTTAATGGTATTTTTATTAAAACCGATATTGGCACTAAAGCTTAATCCTACATTTTTCTTCTCGATGGCATACCAGTTAAGAGTGCCTTCAATGCCCCTGTTTTCAGTTTCTCCCATATTCCGGTATTGAGTGTCGTAACCTGTTCCGGGAACAGGAAAGTTGATTAGCAAGTCTTTCGTTGAATTTATATAGGCTTCAATGGATCCACTCAGGCTGCTCTTGAACAATGTGAAGTCAAGACCGAGATTTCGAGTGATCGTCGTTTCCCATTTCAGATCAGGGTTTGCCATTATTTTAGCCGGACCCCAGTAAGAAGTCACATTGTCAATCCAGGAAGTCGGGTTCGAAGCATACGATTGAACCATTTGACCCGAAGGGATATTGTTATTTCCGGCTGTACCTAAACTGAACCGTAATTTCAAATCATCCATCCAATTCGTAGTGTTTTCCATAAATGGTTCGGAAGAAATACGCCAGGCTGCTGCTGCCGAAGGGAAATAACCCCATTTGTTATCCGTTGAAAATTTACTGGAACCATCAGCACGAAAAGTAGCACTCAGCAAATACCGGCTTTTATAATCATAATTGGCACGTCCAAAGAATGAAAGCAAGATATCATCGGGCGAGAAATTATCATCCACCGAATAAGGAGTGCCCTGAGTAGACAGTTTGAATGCATTATTCGAAGTAAATCCTGCCGGGAAACCATGAACAGTATTGGTTAATATATTTTCTTTTGTTAGAATATATTCCTGACCCATCAATACATTTACATGATGATTGGCACTACCCAACAGTTTTTTAAAGTCATAATTCAGGGTATTGGTATTACGTATTGAATTCCGCGAAGTATTGGTCAGAATAATGGCAGGAAGTCCCTGGAGTGCTGCAGCAGGTGCATTTTTTACATAGTAGGTTGTAGTACCGTAAAACCGGCTGTCATCATTTTTGTAAACATCATAACCGACTTCCGTTTTTAGTTTGAAATTATTGACAATTTCCCACTCGGCACTACCGGACATGTTAAAGGTCATACGTTCCTGTTTCCGGTCATTATCGGAGATGGCAACCAAAGGATTATACAGGTTTCCTAAATCGGTATCGTCGGAGGAGCCGCTTGCCGAAGTCAGATTTTTCAAAGGGAACGGCGTGTAAATCATGGCATATTTCAAACGTGAATCGGCACTTGATTTTTCGTTTTGTTCATTCGCACCACCACCAAGAATTTCAGTCCCCGAATAGCGGGTCGAAAAGTCGAGAGTGATTTGTTTTGTGGGTTTATTGGTCAGTTTAAAATTCAGATTATCCCGCTTGAAACTTGATTGTTGCATAATTGCTTTATCGTCGATGTGACTATAGCTGAATGCAAAATTACTTTTATCGGTACCTCCGTTAATGCTCAGGTTATGATTAAACGTAAAACCCGTCCGTCCGAATACCTGATTTTGCCAATCGTTTGTGGCCACATCATTATATAAATCAATGTCTTTGTAACTGCCAAACAACTTTTCGTAAGAGTCAGCCGCTCCGTTATTGGCAAGCAGCGCCAATTCATACTGCCACTTGGCATAGTCGGGTGCTGAGAGCACAGACATTGTTTTAGCTATTTTTTTCCAACCCACATAGGCATTGTAGTTTACACTGATTTTTCCTTCCTTGCCCGATTTGGTGGTAACAATCACAACGCCGTTTGCACCACGCGAACCGTATATGGCCGTAGAGGAAGCATCCTTCAACACATCGATTGTTTCAATGTCACTGGGTGCAATGTCATTAATTGACTGAACGGGGAAACCATCAACGATAAACAAGGGTTTGTTGTCACCCGTAATGGAACCTCCACCACGTACACGGATTTTCATTTCCGCATCCGGAGAACCTTCAGTCGTGGTTATTTGAACGCCCGCAAGTTTACCGGACATAGCCTCCAAAGCCGAAGAAACAGGAACGGCTGCTATGGCCTGAGCATTTATTGAAGATACTGAGCCGGTAATGTCTTTACGTTTTGCAGTTCCATACCCAATTGCAACCACTTCATCCAGCAGTTTTGATTCATCTTCCAAAACAGCATTGATTTGTGTTCCGTTTATCACAACGTCGAGGGTTTTCATACCTATGTATGAAAACACCAATACTTTCCCGTTTTCAGGAACATTTAATTTATAGTAGCCACTCAAGTCGGTAATTGTTGCCACCTTTGTTCCTTTTACAATTACAGAGGCTCCGATAATTGCTTCACCCGACGGGTCTTTTACAACTCCGGAGATCGATCTTACCTGTGCACTCAAGGTACTAAAGGCAAAAACAGCTACCAGAACTGTCCCCACCATGCGATTGAAAAACAGCTTTTTTACTTGCTTTACTTCTTTCATTGTTTTTTCATGTATTAGATATTTATTGTACTAGTAGATTAACGGAACAAAAGTATTGATTTGTTTTGTCCAATTTGTGTAAAAAATGACGTTTATCAGTGGAATTTTTGACTTAATTACATTTTTCTGTTCATAGACTGATTCCAGATCCCGCATATCATTGATTAAACCTGACATTTGAAATACCCTGATTTGAAATAAACAGTTTCAAGAATATCCCTGATTTGTTACTATTTATGCCCATTCTTAAAATCAGAGGTTAAGAAAATAAAGTCGAAGACTCATTTTGAGAACAGAAATGACGACTTGATTTTTTTACAAGTTGCAAACTAAAAATCCGCCATCTGTCATTTTTATGTTTTTATGCCGTTTTTATGAAATAATCTGTATCTTTGCCACTCACATGCTTAGAAATTGTAATCAAGCGGTTGATTATTCAAATGCGTACCTGCTAACCTGAGTACGCTATTTTTTTAAATAAAATACAATCTAAAATTAATAGAATCATTCACAAACACATCTTTTCCGATTATGCAAGAAATTAAATTCTACAGTGGTGAAAACATTCCGTTGGAACTTCACAAAGTACGTATTGTACAAAAATTAAACCTGGTGCCGATCGAACGCCGTCTTGAAGCACTAAACGAAGGTGGGTACAACACGTTTCGTCTCAGCACCAAAGACGTTTTCCTGGATATGCTTACCGACAGCGGAACAAATGCCATGAGTGACAACCAACTTGCCGCCATGATGCAGGCTGATGATGCCTACGCCGGATCTCAGAGTTTTGTTCGTCTTCAAAAAGCCGTTGAAGATGTATTGGGAAAAAAGCTGCTCCTTCCGGTTCACCAGGGACGTGCTGCCGAAAACATCATTTCTCTTGCCTATGTAAAAAAAGGCAGCCTGATCCCCATGAACTACCATTTTACCACCGCCATGGCTCATATCACCCAGAACGGGGGTAAAATAGCAGAACTACTTTACGACGAAGCCTACAAAATCAATTCGGATCATCCTTTTAAAGGAAATATGAATATTGAGAAGCTGGAAGAAGTGATTAAACATCATGGCGCCAGTACCATTCCCTTTATTCGGATGGAAGCTTCGACCAACCTGATCGGTGGTCAGCCGTTCTCGGTACAGAACCTGCGTGATGTACGTGCCATGGCCGATAAATATGGTATCCGACTGGTGCTTGATGCCAGCCTGCTGGGCGAAAATGCCTACATGGTCTTGAAACGGGAAGAAGAATTTAAAGATTCTACCATGGGCGAAATCCTTAAAATAATGACCGGTATGGCCGATCTGGTTTATTTCTCAGCCCGCAAGCTTAGTTCATCCCGTGGAGGCGGCATGTGTACCGACAGTATGGTCATCTACAAAGAACTTGAAGCATTGGTTCCTCTCTACGAAGGGTTCCTCACCTACGGGGGTATTTCCATTCGCGAAATTGAAGCCATGGCGGTGGGTCTGTATGAGACCCTGGATGAAACTATGATTTGTCAGAGTCCTTCTTTTATCAAATATTTAGTGGATGCATTGGACGCAAAGGGCATTCCGGTTATCAAACCAGCCGGCGTGCTGGGAGCTCACGTGGATGCCATGCAATTTTGTGCGCACATCCCTCAAACACAATATCCTGCTGGCGCACTGGCTTCGGCGTTGTTCCTGATCTCCGGGGTTCGTGGCATGGAACGTGGATCCATCTCCAACCAACGGGATGAATACGGCAATGAAACGTATGCCGACATGGAATTGCTCCGTTTGGCGGTACCCCGTCGTGTTTTTACCCTCTCACAGATTAAATATGTGGAGGACCGCCTGAACTGGCTATATGATAACCGACTGTTGATAGGAGGATTACGTTTCGTGTATGAGCCACCAGTACTCCGCTTCTTTATGGGTGGACTAGAACCGGTATCCGACTGGCCTCAAAAACTAATGGCCAAATTCAAGGAAGATTTTGGGGAAAGCCTGTAAAATCATTTACTATTTTTCTATTTACAATTTACAATTTAAAGACACCGGATGATTCAATTCATTCGGTGTCTTTCTTTTTGTAAGGAAGATTTTGGGGAAAACCTGTAAAATCATTTACCATTTTTCTATTTACAATTTACAATTTAAAGACACCGGATGATTCAATTCATTCGGTGTCTTTCTTTTTGTAATGAACTATGGAAAAAATAAACCCAAATAACCCCAAGCCCCTAATAATAAATCGGGATAAATGACTGGTATATTTAGATTTGTATATGTGTCATTTATAGTTTTGAAGAAGATTGTCAGATCGTTTTTTAAAGAAGAAATTAATTTTTCTCACTCTCACCTTCCTCGCCGCTCACTCCTCACCTCTCACTCCTTCCACCTACCTTCTATTATTCTCCTGTTCCCGTTTTAAAAACAATGGGTGTTCTATGGATTTTCATTGGGTGTTGATTGAGGTTTCAGAGGGTCGGGGCCCAACCAAGGCCCAACCAACCCCCTACCAACCCCCTACCAACGCCCAATCGATGCCTAATCAAAAAAGGACAATTACAGGAGATAAACAGAGGGGAATTGGTTGATTTGGGTGATTGGGTGATTGGGTGATTGGTTAATTGATCTGCTAAACTCCTGCTTACTTTTACCTAAATAGCGAAGTTAATAAGGGGCGATAAAGGATTCGTACAGGGCTCATTCGGATCAACCTATTTGAACAGAGTCGAAATCAGATACCAACCATATACCAACCTACTCTGAATACCGGATGTTTTCAGGAGAAGAACTAAAGCCGAATAAGAGCAAATACAAGATGGTTAAATGTCAAAAAACAGACCTTTGCCGGTAAATCAAGCATATTTGTTTTATAAAAAAATCCCGGATGTATTAAACGCTTACCGGTTCTGTCATTTATTTTGAGATCCTTCTTCCTGTTACTTTACAATTCACCTGGCATGTCAATCCGGAATGCGTCAATCGGGCAAGAAGTTCATAAAGATTTTGCTGCCCTCATTTCCGGTTTTCTATAAATAGCTCAATTAAATTGTATATCAGCGGTTCATGGATACTCTCAAATTCAGTGGAACAAAAAGGAAGCAAGTATACATTTAAACCAATTTACTCATCAAACATTGTGATTAGGGTATTTATAATGTGTGTTTTACCTTTATCATTACTAAAGTAAGCTTTTTAAAATAATAAGATTGTCAATTAATACACGTTATACGCCAAATTTTCCACAACCGGAATAAAACAGAACTGTATTTTTGCATCGATTAAATATTCTTTTATTGTTAACCCTATTATTAAATACGTATGAGAAAAAAATTTTACTTGTCGGTTTTTGCTGTGATGCTGTTCATTGGCTATGCACACGGACAAACAACTTATGATTTCAGGGACGGAACCCTGATCGCAGATAAGCAGAGCACTGATGGCTCTCTTAAACTCGGAGGTGCATATTTGTATAACAGCGGCGGATACGGTTTGGACCTAAAAAACGGGAATGTGATTAAAATCGCAGTTGCCGGAAGCAGTACCCTGAAATTCGTAGGGTCGCAATATTCATCCTTAAGTCTGATGGGCGTATCGAAAGCCGGGATTCAATTAGGTACTCAGGCTACAAAAGTGACTACCGACAAGGTCGACACCTACGATTTTGTTTACTATGGCGTGGCAGACACCCTGGTATTTACTTCGGTATTAACCGGTGGGGGCGGATCGGACATTTATCTTCCATCGATTGTGGTTACTCCTGCTCAATCCGGTGGCGATGTTGCATTAACTTCACCTGTTAAGAATATTATTTATAACTTCGATTTAAGGAATGGAAGTATCATTCCAACAACGACATCAGGCAATACGCCTATTCTATCGGGGCTTTTCAGTCTGACAGTGGGGAGTTTGAATACCTACGGATACAATGGTACGACACACGGTTCGATAATAAAACCGGGAAATCAGATTACGTTGCAGGTAGCCGGGAATTCTACGATAAAAATAGGAGGTTGCCAGTATTCCGCGGGGAATATCGGGATTTCGAGCACAACCGGCATCTTTGATGTCACTTCAAAAGCGGCATCTTCAGCCTGTTATCCTGCATCAACAATCGATTTTCGGTATGTAGGAACAGCAGGTACCGTAACGTTGGGATTCACAGGAACGACTTACATCCCCTATATTTCTATCGTTCCAATACCTTATGCTGTAGAATTAACCCCTTGGGTACAGAAAGCCGGCGAAATAGTTGTAAACGGAGTAGCAGTCGATCTGACAGCCGGAGCTAACGCAACGGCGAATCCTACGTTAACGGTAGCTGCCGGAACGGTGATCAGTACAACTCCCGACATTGCTTCTATACGGATCAATCTGGCCGGGAAATCGTTAGCCGCTGTGCCAACCTCCTATTCGGGAAACATTTCAGGAGTCACCGTAAGCGGCGATACCCTGCTGGTTACTTATGCTGATGCGGCTACCAAGCCATACAGCTATAAGATTCTTGTCAAAGACAACAGTGCTTCTGTCTCGGCAGTTCCGGGGCAAACCTATAGCTATATGTTTATGGATGGGAGTGTACTTCCCCAAACATCTTATTCATCATTACGTTACAACACATTTATCACTTCTGATGGAATTCTTACGTTGAACAGCAATACCGCAACAACAGCCGGTCAATTCGGATACCACGATTCGGCCCATGGTGCAGTGTTGTTTTCGGGCAATTCTATGAATTTTATTGTAGCCGGAAATGCAACCATCACTTTCAGTACCTGCATGTACGGTGCTGCCGCCGATGCTGTATTTAATGTTACCGATGCATTAGGGAATGTATTGGGAACTGTTCAGGGAACTGATAAAGGGAGCACTACTGAAAATACGCATAGTTTTGCCTATAACGGCCCTTCGGGTGTTATCACAGCTACATTAAACAGCGTGTTGGCTCCTACAGGTGAATTCTACATTCATGGGGTTTCCGTTGAAAATGCAGCCCGGATAGTGAAGACCGTAAAAACGGACGTCTGGGACTTTGGTGCCGCCCAACTGGATACTGCCAGATATAACAACAAGCTAAACGTGGCAACTATCAATGGATGGTATGCTTCTACAATTATAGTGGGATCCACAGCAAATACCCTCCCATCGTTTACAGCAGGGGTACTTAGCTGGGTAGGTGTCGGTACCAGCGACCGTTTGAGGACGTCCAACACGAGTCTGACCCGGTATGATGCAAACAGTTGTCCTTCCTATGTTACCACCGGTACGAAAACAGATACATTGACTGGTGCTATTTATGTAAATTCATCCGCAGCCAGTAGCAGATATATCGGCCTGACCCTGAGTGCCGATGACGAGGTAACCCTCTATACTAAAGCAGGAAGCAGTGCCGGAAAACTAACCTTCCAGTACATGGCGGATGATACTCAGAAAGATGTTGCAAACACCACTACCACAGTAGGTATTGTAAAATATGTAGCTAAGAAAGCAGGAGCTTACCACATCTACAATACAGTGGACAAACCGTTCTATTTCAGGGTTTTAAGAAAAGACGCAACGTACTCAACCCTCAGCGGATACCTGAATCTGACGGATGCACCGGGTATTCCGGAGGGTTACAGCGTTATTTTGACAAATGCCGCCGGTAAATCTTGGAGTAACACGATTCCTTCGGGTGGCACCAGTTACAGCCTGAAGGTTCCGGCAGGATATACTTATTCGTTGAGTCTTGGCAATGCCAATGGGTATATCATCACTAACGGAGCTTCAATAACGCTTACGGCTGATGCAACACACGAAATAGCTGTCAAAAAAGTGATAACAAATGTATTAAGCGGTACAATTACCGGTCTTACCAACACACAGTTGTCTAAAGTATCACTTACCTTTACCCCAACAGTTGCGAAAATATTTGTTCCGGCACCTGTAATCAACGCTGCAACAGGCACGTATTCCGTGTCTATAGAGCCTAATTGCAATTATAAAATTACCGCAACAGGGATCAACGATTATTCTGTCAACCAGGACATGATCAACATCAAGCGTGATTCGGTAAGAAGCATTGATTTCATTGCTAAACCGGTTTATCCGGTTACGCTCACAGCCGATGGGTTGAGTGAAGCACAGAAAGCACTGTTGATAACTACATTTACCAATTTGAACGAAACGGGTTATTCGTATACGTTCACAGGTCTACCTGGAATAGCATTAAGGGACGGTGTTTATAAAATCTCCTGTGCAGGTTTGGATGCGTATCCATTGCAGCTGGGAGCAACATCCAATTTAAAAGTCAATGGTGAAACGACATCAAAAACACTTGGCTTTACAGCAGTAACCGATTGGTCATTTGACGATGCCACCATTACCAGCGGTACAACAACTTCGTATAAGGGCATGGTATTCACAGGGACCGTTTCGAATAATATTGCCAGCGGGCATTTAATACTTACCGGAACCGGAACTGCTAAGGTGCCAGTGAATCCGGGACAGAAGTTAGTGATCACCTATTATTATTCCGCTAAATTTATCGTAGTGCCGCTGGATACGGTGAAGACAGCAAGTAACAGCACCAGTATCCTCGAGACAAAAGAATATATTTATTCAGGCACCACTCCGGGTTATATGACAATAACCAATGTAACCGGAACAACGACCTATCTGCCGGATGTGAAAGTAGCCACAACATTGCCTTATTCGGCCACTATCACAGTGGGACCTGATAAGCAATTCCAGACAATCACCGATGCGCTGGTTGCTGCACGTGCCATGATCCGTCCATCCAAACAACGGGTTGAGATAGTGGTTGATCCGGGTAACTACGAAGAGATGCTGACTATCGACGTCGACAACATTTCCATTGTAAACGCTTCATCAGCTCCTTCAATTGCGTTGGCTAATAAAGGCATTGCAATTGATGCCAATGCTGTCAGAATTACTTCTTACTATGGGCACGGGTATAATTATTTCAGCATGGGTACCGACCAGAAATGGAGTGCTGATGCGTTGAGAGTGAACAAGGAAAACGGGTATACTACCTATACCAATACCGGGAGCGGCACCACCAACGGTTCTTACTGGAATACAACAGTCTTTGTTTCGGGAGCCGGTTTTCAGGCTAAAAATATCATCTTTGAGAATTCCTACAATCAATACATCTCTGTGAAAGAATCGCAGGATGTGGTTCAGGAATGGGCATCAGGAGGAAAAGGAACCCGTCCTTCAGATGCAGGGAATACGGCAGTTCAGAACAAAAGCTTTGTAGAAAGAGCCACCGCTATTGCATTCGCCAGCAGCGCCGACAAAGCGATTCTCTATAAATGCCGGATTGTCGGACGTCAGGATTCTTACTATGGAGCCGAAAAGGCCAGGGTGGTCAGTTACAAAGGTGTTATCATGGGTGGTACCGATTATACCTTCGGTGGTATGACGCTGGTTGCCTATAAGTGCGACCTGGCTATGAACACGAGTGAAGTCAGTACTGATGTATCCTACCTGACAGCGGCACAACAAACCACATACCGGGGATACCTGATGTATGAATGTACCGTTACTTCAGCTAAGCCTGGTATTGAAACGGCTTCTGTTTACCTATCGAAACCGGGTGAATTTGGTCGTCCATGGACAGCAACAACCAGTGAAGTGGTATTCTACAATACAACGATTCAGGCTACCAACAATCCGGATTATGCAGGCAAGTCAATGATTGCCCCTGAAGGTTGGTTGGGTACGTTGGGTGGTGCATCTAACAAATGCTATGAATACGGAACGATTGAACAATCGGGCGAAAACAATGCCGCCAACCGTGTTTCATGGTCACAGGTATTGACAACTCCGATACTTTCGGATGGTACTGCCATTACCACCTTTAACTTCACAAAAGGAACAGACAACTGGGATCCTATTCCGGATCTGATTGCTGCCGATACAGATATCCCAACAGGTACGACCTCACAGTCTTCATCTTCCGTTCGGGTATATTCGACCGGGAATAAATTATTTGTATCCAATGTCCCCACGGAAACGCGTATTGACATCTACAGTTTAGACGGTTTATTAATTAACACCCGCAAAACAGATGTTGATACCAGTTTTTCAATCAACAAAGGAATATGGATTGTGAAAGTGAATTCAACCAAAGGAAACAAAGTGGTAAAAGTATTGAATAACTGAATAGATATCCTGTATGTATGAAAAGAGGCTGCCCATATACTGTGGCAGCCTTTTTCAATCTAATTACTTCTACTTTACTAAAATAAAACAATACAGAAATATGAAAACACAACTCGGTCAAGTTGGAGTTGTGGTTCGTTTTTTATCAGTATCTAATGTCTTAAATTGATGTATTTTTTTGCACAATATTGATTTACAAACAGAACGGAGACTTTAAACCCGTAGGGTTGACATGATTGTAGAAAAGAAAAGGAACATAGGATTTGAACCCCTTTAGGGGTGATATAAGTAATGAATAATGAATAATTATTAATTATTAAGACACAAAAAGATAGGCTTTTATAGAGAAACACAAAGGAATAGTATTCTTTTATAGGCCATTGCCCTGAACAATAAATAATGTCATCCCTACGGGATTATGAGATAATACGAGATAGACCCAATTACAATTATTGCAACCCTAAAAAGGGTGTGTAAAAACGAATAAAGTTGAATAAATTACTTACGAATTGGAAGTTCAGCTATTTATTAAATAAGGGAAATAAGGTTTGGTTTTGTGGGTTATTGGTTTTCTACTAAGGTTTAGCACTTGAAAATAAGGATTTTAAAGAATAAAACCTTATTTTCTTTTGTCAACCTCAGTAGAAATGAATCCTCACTATTTCTAAACCTTATTCCCTGATTTAAATGTTAAGTTTCAATTTGATAGTATTTATGTTTTAAAATTTTCTTTTTACACAGCCACTAAAGGGGTTAAGAGAAAATTGTGTCATTCGTTATTACAATAATTACTTTTTTGGTTCTGGCTTGTCCAGGTTAGGTGAAAGTAGAATTCCCCGGGATCGTACTGATAATTCCCGGAATAAGCAAAAATTACCATTTCAACAAGGGTTATAAGCCCAATAAATAAGACTCCGAATGAACTGAATCATCCGGAGTCTTTAATTATGAATTATTTCAAATATTCTTCCAGAAACCTGTCCTGTTCGTATAACAGATGCAGTATATTTTCACGTGCCACATAACTATGAGCTTCTTTAGGCAGAATAAGCATACGAGCAGGAGCACCCAGTCCTTTTAGCGCCTGGAAATACCGTTCGGTCTGCAGGGTGAATGTACCGGGGTTATTGTCCTCTTCGCCATGAACCAGGAGTATGGGTGTTTTCATTTTATCGGCATTCATAAAGGGCGACATGGCATTATACGCTTCAGGAGCATCCCAGTAGTTGCGTTGTTCGCTCTGGAATCCAAAAGGTGTCAATGTCCGGTTATAAGCCCCGCTACGGGCAATTCCGCAGGCAAACAGATCGCAATGGGTCAGCAGGTTTGCGGTCATAAATGCACCGTACGAATGCCCCCCTACTCCCACTCTCTTACGGTCGACATAACCCAGTGCATCCACAGCATCAATGGCAGCTTTGGCATTCGAAACCAGTTGATCAATAAAGGTATCATTCGGTTCATCTTCCCCTTCCCCTATGATAGGAAAGGCAGCATCATCAAGCACGGCATACCCCCGGGTAACCCAATATACAAAGGATCCGTAATACGGGAAAGTAAACTCATTCTGATTTGCGGTGGTTTGTCCAGCGCTATTCTTGTCAATGTATTCAGTTGGATAAGCCCATATAAGCAACGGCAGCTTTTCCTTTTTCTCCCGGTCATATCCTACGGGTAAGTACAAAGTTCCCGAAAGTTCAACACCATCAGGCCGTTGATATTTTATGACTTCTTTATACACATCTTTGATACTCTCGAAAGGATTCGGGAAATGAGTGATCTGTGTCAGTGCATTTTTCTTCTTGAAGTTACGGAAATAATAGTTTGGATATTCATTGCTCGACTGAATACGGACCAATGCTTCCCCACGTTTATAATCTTCCACATCGATGATTTCTTCCATTTTATCAGTATAGGTCGATTGATACACCCGTTTTGATTGTAATGTTTTGAGGTTAAACTCATCGATAAAAGGAAACTGCCCTGTGGGAGTATGACCTTCGCCCACGCTGTATAAGTTATTGTTTTCAATGGCCAGTACGTATTTTCCGTATTCGTTTTTTACGGTTTCAAAGTTTCCGGGATCGGAATATACATCCTGGAAATTACGGTCATTGATGATCTTAGGGAATTCAACAGAAATTTCTGGATTGATCAGATAGGTCTTTTCATTGCGGGTATCGTACCACTCATCCTGGAGCACGGCAACCGAATCATTTCCCCAGATCACATGCCCAAATCTGGAAATAGTTTTCGAGATTAATGCAGGCATTTCAACAAAAGGGGCTACCCATTGATACAGGGCATCCCGGTAATCAACAGCAATTTCCGGATCACCGCCATCCAGCGCTTCCACAAAATACAAGGTAGCAGGCTGATCAGGTCGCCAGTTTAAACCCCGTTTTCCTTTGCGGACAGCCATGAATCCTTTGGGTAATACTTCTGAAAGCGGAACATCATTTACGACTTTTATTTCTTTTCCTGAGAGGTCATAGACCACTGAAAGCTGAGGGAACCTGTTCAGAGGAACCACATAGGTAAATGGTTTACGGAGTGTAGTGACCAGAAGGCATTTCCCATCAGCGGAAAACGATTCACTGGCATACATATCCTCCCCTTTAAACAATTCGGACTTACCGGTTAATTCAACAGTATGCAGTTCAGAGGATGTCAGCGTCACAAAGTTAATTTCATCAGAAGTGCTTTTAAGCAAATCGGGGTATGTTCTGTTTTGCGAGACAGATCCATCACTCATCGAAACCATGGGTCCGTCAGGCAATTCCTTTCTGGGATCAATTAATTCAGGGCGTACTTTGGGTAATATCCTGACAAGCAATTGCCGGCTATTGCGATACCAGTTCAGGGGATTCCCCAGATTGGCATTCACAACCGGGCCTGTCAGACGGGTTGCTTTTGCAGTTTGCAGATCGAGGACCCACAGTTCGACTCCATGGAGAGCTGTATTCGTAAAAGATATTTTAGTTTCATCAGGCGACCAGGACACGTAGGCTATATGAGGATTCGAGGGCAAGCCTTTTACCTGAACAGGTTCTTTTTCACTTACTTTTCTGACTTTTAGATTGTGAATATAATTAACAGAAGAACTGATATTGGTAATGGGATTAATCCGCAAACCACCCATACTCATCTCTTGCTGATTCAAATCTTCAAGTGTTTTATAGGTATTGTGATAACTAAGCAACATATATTCTTTCTTGGTATCAATCGAAACAGATGGCGCACGCTCATAGTCTGCGAGCTTCATGATACTTTCGGGTGGTATTTTATATTTCAGATTGTCCTGTGTGTTATTTGGTGATAATCTTATTGTCATAATTAAAATGTTAATATTCGGTTATTCAACAGAAGAGAATTTATCATTCAACATGCAAAAGTAGACCTTTCTTTTGGTTTTGAAAAACTATTTTAGAGAAGTACTTTTAAGTGACAGGAAACAAGCATTTGTTATGTATTTGCATTAATAACAATAAAAAAGCAATTTATATTAGAATCTTTCATTCTTTTCACTCATTTAACCTTAAAAAGGCATTATCAGATTAAATTTACTCATTGTAATTAATCAGATACTGTGTCTTAAATTCTCCTTTGGGGGTTATTAGGGGGTTCGGAAATAAAATAAATGTAAGAACACCGCTACTCTAAGATAACAAATAGCTCATTAATTAATCTCGATTACTACTGGAACTAAATTATAAAAAGATTCAACTATTTACCTGAATTCATTGTTATAATTAATTAAGTTACAGCCCTAAATCGTTAAACATTTTATATTTGACTAATTTTAATTATTTTTGAAGTCTAAAATAAAAATACTATTGATTATGAAACCACAATTGCACAATTCAATTGACAAAACAATGTTTGTTTGTATATATGTTATGATTGTATTCATGATGCCATTTCAGGCAATGGCGCTGAATAATCTGCCCACAGGCAAGAATGGTGAAACAGAAAATTATACTGAATACAAGGGTAAAATAATCGATAAGAAGTCGGGGACTCCATTATCCTTTGCAAGTATAAGTGTGGTCGGATTGAATATATCGACCATTTCGAACAGTGAAGGTGAATTTTCAATCAAAGTTCCAAAAGAAACTACGGATCCGAAAGTTCTAATAAGCTTTATAGGATTTAGGAACAAGATTGTATTGCTGAACGAATTAAAACCCGGGAAGTCAAAAATTGAAATGGAACCGACTCTGATTGAATTACCCGAATTAAATGTTATTTCAAAAGACGCAGAAGTACTCATGCGGGCTGTGATTGCAAAAAAAGGAGTTAATTATTTCAACATTCCGACTCTGATGACTGCCTTTTACCGTGAAACAATAAAAAAGAACCGCTCTTATGTCTCTTTATCAGAAGCAGTGGTTGAAGTAAACAAACAACCTTATTCTTCAATAAAATCGGATGCCGTAAAACTGTATAAAGCCCGTAAAAAAGCTGATTATTCAAAGCTGGACACGTTGACTTTTAAATTACAGGGGGGGCCTTTCAATTCGTTGTACCTGGATATAATGAAAAACCCCGAATATCTTTTCACGGATGATATGTTTGCAAATTACGAGTTCACTTTTGACCGATCCACCCATGCTGATAACAAGCTGATTTATGTGCTCGATTTTAAACAACGCCAATTTAAAACAGAACCACTTTACTATGGAAAACTGTACATCGATGCACAAAGCCTGGCATTGAAAAGTGCTGTTTTCAGTCTGAACATCACTGACAGAGATGCCGCAGCTGCTATGTTTATCATGAAAAAGCCTTTCAATGCGAAAGTTTTTCCTACAGAAACAAAATACAGAATTGATTATCTTGAAAAAGATGGCAAATGGTATTATTTATATAGCCGTATCGAACTCGGATTAAAAATTATCTGGAAAAAGAAATTATTCAACACCAACTATTTTTCAACGGTCGAAATGGCTGTCACCGACTGGGGTAAAAGTTCAGAAAATAAAACGAAGGACTTTAAAGAAAAGCTGAGGCCATCGGTAATTATCAGTGATGAGGCTTCGGGCTTTATTGATCATCAGTTTTGGGGTGAATACAATGTGATTGAACCTGAAAAATCAATTGATTCGGCCATTAAGAAGATTAAAAAGCAACTGGAAAAGAAAAAATAAAACTATTTACTATTTTATCATTTACTATTTACTACTTTTCAAAAGTGAACAATGTCTTATAACTTTAATGAATGTAATAAGACATTGTTTACTAATTTTCAACGCTTTTCGGATCTGACATATACTTACTTCTTACTCCTGACCTCTTATTTCTTACCTCTCATTCCTCATTTCTCTTTCATAATCTTTGTCAATATAGAATTCGGTTAAAACAAATAGGCTGTAGCAAATGTTATGTCATTACTGTCGTTAGGCTCAGATTATAGCAGTTAAAAATGCATTTTTTTTGTACCTTTGCAGCTTATTTCAAAAAAGATGATATTTTTCATCTATCTCTTTAACAAATTGATATTATGTCAGAAACTATATTAGACCAAGTAACCCAAGGAGAATATAAATATGGATTTACATCCGATATCGAAACAGACATTATTCCTATCGGACTGAATGAAGATGTGGTTCGTCTTATTTCAGCTAAGAAAAACGAACCCGAATGGATGCTCGAATTCAGATTAAAGGCTTATCGTTATTGGTTAACTCTCGAAATGCCCACCTGGGCACATCTCAACATACCTGAAATTGACTATCAAAGCATAGCTTATTATGCTGCGCCCAGTAAAAACGGACCAAAGAGCCTCGATGAAGTAGATCCCGAATTATTGAAGACTTTCGAAAAGCTGGGCATCCCTCTTCATGAACGCCTGGCACTGTCGGGAGTTGCCGTTGATGCTGTGTTAGACAGTGTTTCCGTAAAAACTACATTCAAAGAAAGCCTGTCCGAGAAGGGTATTATTTTTTGCTCTTTTAGTGAAGCGGTAGAACATCACCCTGATCTGGTTCAGAAATATATGAGTTCGGTGGTACCATATACCGATAATTTTTTCGCTACTTTAAATTCAGCAGTCTTTAGCGACGGATCATTTGTGTATATTCCAAAAGGAGTGCGTTGCCCTATGGAACTGTCAACTTACTTCCGCATCAACGCCATGAATACCGGTCAGTTTGAACGCACATTGATCATTGCCGACGAAGACAGTTATGTATCGTATCTGGAAGGATGCACGGCACCAATGCGCGATGAGAACCAGCTTCATGCTGCAATCGTGGAGATTGTCGTAATGAAAAATGCACAGGTAAAATACTCCACAGTACAGAACTGGTATCCGGGTGATAAAAACGGCAAAGGTGGTATTTTTAATTTTGTCACGAAACGGGGTATTTGCAAAGGTAATTTCTCGAAGATATCCTGGACACAGGTTGAAACCGGATCAGCCATCACATGGAAATACCCAAGTTGTATTTTATTGGGTGACAACTCTTCAGCCGAATTTTATTCGGTAGCGGTTACCAATCATCATCAACAAGCGGATACCGGAACCAAAATGCTGCACATTGGCAAGAACACAAGCAGTCACATACTATCCAAAGGTATTTCTGCCGGTCAGGGACAAAACAGTTACCGGGGCCTGGTAAAGATCAATAAAAACGCCGAGAACTCCCGCAATTACTCGCAATGCGACAGCCTGCTGCTGGGCGATAAATGTGGGGCACACACTTTCCCGTATATGGAAGTAAGCAATGATACTTCGGTGGTTGAACACGAAGCGACGACCTCTAAAATCAATGAGGATCAGATATTTTATTGCAATCAGCGGGGGATTTCTACGGAAGATGCGGTTGGCCTTATCGTAAACGGGTATGCAAAGGAAGTATTAAACCAACTGCCTATGGAGTTTGCGGTTGAAGCACAGAAACTATTACAGGTCACACTGGAAGGATCGGTTGGATGACCCCCTGAAAGACAAACCACAATAGACACAATAGGACACAAAAATAATTATAAATCAATTATATATGTATTCTACGAAGAACGAGATTAACAAACTATGTTATGAAATTTTACGATGTGCTATTGAAGTTCACAGGGTATTCGGGTCAGGTTTGCTGGAGTCAATTTATGAAAAATGTATAATCTTTGAATTAGAAGCATATATTCCTATAAATTCAGCACAAATAATAAGTCATTTGAATTTAATTGCAAAACCAAAAGGAATTTTGATAAACTTTAATTCAACAAATATAATGAAAGAAGGTCAGAAGACATTTGTCAATCAAATGTTTGCTGATTTACCGGATGGGTATTAATAAAAAAAAATATAAATAATATTACAAATAAAGTCAGGAACACTTTTTTAATTTATAATTAACAATACTATTGTGACCTATTGTGACTATTGTGGTTAATTGTGTTTCCAGTGTAGTTAAATTGAAATATATGCTCGAAATTAAAAATTTACATGCCAGCATCAACGGCAAAGAGATATTAACCGGACTTAACCTGATCGTTCGTCCGGGAGAGATACATGCAATTATGGGGCCGAATGGTGCCGGTAAATCAACATTAGCTTCTGTACTTTCGGGTAATCAGGCTTTCGAGGTTACGAAAGGAGAAGTGACTTTCTATGGTAAAAACTTATTGGAGATGTTACCCGAAGACCGTTCCCGTGAAGGAATCTTCCTGAGCTTTCAGTATCCTGTGGAAATACCTGGCGTAAGTATGGTCAATTTTATGCGGACTGCCTTAAACGAACATCGTAAATACAATAAACTACCCCCCATGTCGGCTACCGACTTTTTACGTACCATGCGCGAAAAGAAAGAACTGGTTGAAATGGACAGCAACCTGGCCAACCGTTCGGTAAACGAAGGATTCTCAGGAGGCGAGAAAAAGAAAAATGAAATCTTTCAAATGGCTATGCTCGATCCAAGGCTGGCAATATTGGATGAAACCGATTCAGGACTTGATATCGACGCACTACGTATAGTGTCAAACGGTGTCAACAAATTGAAACGTCCGGACAACGCCACCATCCTGATTACACACTATCAACGACTGTTGGACTATATAGTTCCGGACTTTGTACATGTATTGTATGATGGCCGTATTGTAAAAACCGGTGGTAAAGAACTGGCACTCGAACTGGAAGAAAAAGGCTATGACTGGATTAAGAAAGAAGTTGAAGGAGAATAGGTTAATTGGTTGAATGGTTAATTGGTTGATTGGTTGATTGGTTGATTGGGGATATGAATTACCAACTGATTACTTACGACTACTTACTACCCACTACTTACTACTTACTTACTTTCTTCCTCTGAAATAAAAAAGATATGGAACAACAATATATTGATTTATACAAACAGCATCATCAAAACATCAAGGATCATTCTGCTCCGGTGATGAATGACTCCCGTGATGCATCCTTTGAATTGTTCGAGAAATTACGTTTCCCGACTCCCCGGTTGGAAAATTACAAATACTCGGATCTGAAGGAACCTCTTTCCATAGATTATGGATTGAATTTAAACCGTATTACTATCCCGGTGAACCCTTACGAAGTATTCAAATGCGATGTTCCCGGAATTAGCTCTTACCTTTATTTCGTAGTAAACGATGCCTTTTATCCGGTAAATGAACCGAATAATATGACATTGCCAAAAGGAGTTATCATTGGAAGTTTAAAAGAAGTCGCCATCTCACATCCCGAATTGCTGAAAGATTATTTCGGTAAACTCAGCACCACTAAAAACGATGGACTCATCGCTTTTAACGGAGCTTTTGCACAGGATGGATTTTTCATGTATGTTCCCAAAGGAGTCGTATTAGACAAACCGGTACAACTGGTAAACATTATGCGTGCGGACGTCGACTTTATGGCCAACAGCCATAACCTGATTATCCTGGAGGAAGGTGCGCATGCCCAATTGCTGGTTTGCGATCACACCATGGATGAAGTTCGTTTTCTTTCCAACAGGGTTACTGAGGTTTTCGTCGGTGAACATGCTTCCTACGAACATTATAAACTGGAGAATACACATGTAAAGACCACCAACCTTTCTACTTTGCTGATTGACCAGAAAACCTCTTCTAATGTATTGGCAAATGTGATCACCCTGCATAATGGCATAACCCGTAATTCCATTGAAATCGACCTGGCTGGCGAACATTGTGAAACCCTGCTTTGTGGTATGGTGATCGCGGATAAAAAACAACAGGTTGATAATTTTACCTATGTATTGCATAATAAACCGGATTGCCAGAGCAAGGAATTATTTAAATATGTGCTCGACGATGAATCAAAAGGAGGTTTTACAGGCAAAATCCTGGTTGCACCTGATGCTCAGAGGACATCGGCATCACAGATCAATAAAAATATACTGCTTAAAAAGACTGCCAAGATGAGCGCCAAGCCTCAACTTGAGATCTATGCCGATGATGTGAAGTGTTCGCACGGTGCTACGATCGGACAATTGGATGAAACAGGTAAATTCTACATGCAATCACGTGGTATCCCAGAAGCAGAAGCTAAATTACTGCTTATGTTTGCTTTCACCAATGACGTCATCGAAAACATCCGCATTCATTCCCTGAAGGACCGCATCAAACTACTTGTTGAAAAACGCTTGCGGGGTGAACTGTCAAAATGTGAAGGATGTATTATTTGTCAGTAAACGGAACACGTTCAGCGTTCTGTGTTCCGTGTTCCGTGTTTGAAGAGTTGGTACACGAAGTAAGTATCATTGATTTAAAATAAACCAGAAGAGATTATTGATCCATATTTTTATTTGTATTTTAGGAATTAATTCTATAGTTGCAGGAACTGCTCATTTAGCCGGAGAAAACGGATTAATTAAACAACTTCTCAAAATGGGATATATAGTAGAACCGGTAAATTAGTAAAAATGAATTTAAACCCAGACGAATTAAAACAAAAACTACAACAACCCTTACCCGGAATAAACTCCCATCTTAAAATGGCACCCAGGCATAGAGTAGAAGAGCTCTCATCCCTTGTCAGTTTAGTTCCTCTAGCCAGAAACAGTGCCGTTTTAATTCTTATCTTCCCTGTAAACAGGAAGTTGAAAACAGTGCTTATTCAACGAAGTGTTTATGAAGGCGTACACAGCGGACAGATTTCTTTTCCGGGAGGGAAATATGAGAAATCAGATAAAGACTTCAAAGCAACAGCCCTTCGCGAAACGTTTGAAGAAATAGGCGTAGAACCTGAGAAAATAGAAATTATAGCTCAGTTGTCGGACTTTTATATTCCTCCCAGCAACTTCTTAGTGAAAGTATTTGTAGGATATTCCTCACAAAAACCTGTTTTTACTCCTGATCACAAAGAAGTGCAATCCATCCTGGAAGTTGATATCGATGACTTTTACGACAGTCGAAATATTGCAGAAAAAGAATTTTATTCCACTTCGGGTCATACAACGATTAATGCTCCCTGCTATCTGGTAAATGGCATGGCAATTTGGGGTGCAACAGCCATGATGTTAAGCGAACTGATTGATATATTAAAATAGACAAATAAAATTCAAACCACGGAACGCGGAACGCGAGACACAGAACACAGAACAAAAAAACCATGATCGAAAAAATAAGACTCAACAAGTATATCAGTGACAGCGGCATTTGCTCCCGTCGTGAAGCCGACAAATTTATCGAACAAGGTCACGTTGTGGTGAATGGTAAACGGGCTAAATTAGGGGATCAGGTCTCGGTAAAAGACAAAGTCCATTTAAACGGGAATCTGATTGTCCCTAAAACCGGTGATGACTTTGTATTTCTGGCTTTCAACAAACCTGTCGGAATTATCAGTACCACCGAAATCGGGGTTAAGGACAGCATTGTCGATTATATCGGATACCACGAGCGCATCTTTCCGGTCGGCAGGCTGGACAAGGAGTCGCAAGGTTTGATCTTCATGACCAACAACGGAGATATGGTCAATAAAATTCTACGCGCCGGTAACAACCACGAAAAAGAGTATCTGGTTACGGTTAACAAGCCCGTAACCGATGAGTTTATTCTCGGTATGGGCAGCGGAGTTCCCATTCTGGGTGAAATGACACGCAAATGCAAGGTCACAAAAGATTCATTGTATTCATTTCGTATTGTATTAATCCAGGGACTAAACCGTCAGATCCGCCGAATGTGTGAGCATTTCGATTATGAAGTGGTTAAACTGGAACGTATCCGGATTATGAACATTAGCCTGAAAGGAATCCCTATCGGTGAATGGCGTCAACTGGAGCCAAATGAAATGAATGAAATCATGGCTGCCATATCAAAATCATCATCAACAGAAGAAGCATCTATAAACAGAGGTAAGAAGCAAGAGGTAAGAGGTAAGGATCGAGAAGTGAGGAATGAGGAACGTGGAACACGGAACACAGAACGCGGAACGCAGACAGCTGAACCAGAGACAAAGAATACCGGACAACGGGCACCCTCCTCTTCTTCGGTTAAAAAGCCAAATCGGTCGTCGAATGCGAATCCTAAATCAAGGGAATTACGCGAGCGTTCCAGCAACTCGAATGGTAAAAAGACAGGTTCTACCAAAAACATCAAACCTTCATCCAAAAGCTTTGGCAGCAGAGGGAAATCAAAGTCAGGTAAGAAGTAAGTATTAGTCGGAGAAACCGGTATTAAATACACGGAGAAGATATCCGGGTACTTTTCTTTAGCAGTTCATAAGGCATTAACAAGTGAGACAAACATCTCACTTGTTTTTTTATACCGGAGAATCTATTGCATTTTTTTGAGAAAATTGAATGGCCAGTTTGCAGGATACCATTTTTCATCCCGACTTTTATTTATAAAACTTTCTTCTTGTCAGTCATTTTCACTGACTTTCTTTTCAATCCTTTTATCCGGGATCAGCCAGAAAAAAGCAATTGAAATTATTATTATTAACGAACCATCCTTAAAATAAAATGCAAGGGGCACTGCTATTGAGTATCCGACCACCGAAATTATTCCTTTCAGGTCTTTGCCGATGGCTGATGATAAGATTGAATCTTTTCCATGAACTTTAATGATGGTTCTTGAAAGTATAAAATAGGACACCCCGGCCATCAACATAATGAACGAATACATGGCCACCGGTAATTCCGCAAACTGATTTTCACCTGCCCAGGCAGTAGCAAAAGGCACCAACGACAGCCAGAAAAGCAAATGGGTATTCGCCCACAGAATAGATCCTGTAACATATTTTACAGTATGTAACAGATGATGGTGGTTATTCCAGTAAATGGCAATGTACACAAAGCTGATGATATAACTGAGAAACTTTGGAGCCAGTGATTGTAGCGATTGCCAGTCCGATCCATGTGGAATTTTCAGTTCCAGTACCATGATGGTGATGATAATTGCAATCACTCCATCGCTAAATGCTTCCAAACGGGTTTTATTCATGGGATTGTGAGTTCTTTTTTACTGCTACTAAACAAACAACCCAATTTACTATTTGTTTCAGTAAACATTAAAAACTCTTCTTATTCCGAATGGAACAGGAAGAGTTTTATTGTTTTACATGAATCCGTACAATCAACTGTTGAATAATTTGGTTCGTTTATTTATTTAATCACAGAATCAGCTTTCATACCGGGTACGGGTGCTGCAGCAGGTTCGTTATGCCGGAATCTTTCGTAGCGGTAATGCCTTTCATAGCGTTCCGGTTCATCGAAATTATACAATCGATTATCGTTGTCCATGCAACAATTTTCCATGTGGTGGTGCCTGTATAAGGATCTGTAAAAAGGTTCCGGCCCCAGAGTAGCCATAAGCCCGCCAAACGTTAAAGCAGCGGCTAAAAATCCTGTTATAAATCTCGATCTTCTATTCATATCGTTTATTTTTATGAATCATTAATTTGTGGGTTCTTCTTTTTTATCTGAGGCTGCAGAATTGTTTTCCGCTTTCTCTTTATCTCCGCTGTTCGATTTTTCGTAGCGATCAGAATGCCTTCCCCGGTATCCATGTCCAAATCCTTTATCCATTTTGCCTTTAAATTCGGTAAATTCTTCTTCACTCATATTCCTTACTTTGTCTACCCAGTAAAAAAGGTGTTCATGCGTAGGTCCATAACCAAAACGATGATCGTAATGATGTTTATGGTGATGATCATGCTCCCTGACGTATTCAGGTCCGCAATCGCAGTCAGGTTCATACCCGCGGCCATACCTGTATGCGTAATCACATTCCCGGCCAAACCCGTGACGATAATATCCATGACCCATAAAAGCAACATGAAGCAGCCGGATGATGAGAAGGATTATAAAAATACCAATGATTAAATGCGGCATAAAAAAGAGCATTGCTCCAAACAAGATACCGAATAGTATGACACTAAAAATTGAATGTCTCATGTTAATTGTTTTTTAAGTTGTAAATGAAAAACTTTTATTTAATGATGTAAGACGAATAAGCTATCGTATTACTTTAATTATTTCTCTGAATTTTAAATACAATCGAAAGCTTCGAACCGAAATGATGAGAAATGGATGTAAAAATCACTTGAAACAACGGTCCTTCCATTGATTCTTAAATCGTTCCCGTTCTTCATCATTCATGTCCATAAATTTATTTTGCATAGTAGGATGCATAAAAGGAGGCCGGTGTCCGTGGTGCCCTCCGAACCGAAACCCACCAAACAAAATCCGGCAAAGCACCAACAATCCCATTGCCTGCCAAAAACTTATTGACAACACTCCTGAAACAACCGGTATTATTGCATTCCATAAGAACATGACAATGCCACTCATTGCAAATAAACCAATTAGGAAAACAGGCAGGAAGAAGAATCGTCTTTTCCTCCAACTATATTGAAACGGTGTTTTCATTTTTATTCTCATTTAAATTATTTTTAATCTTTAATTCATCAATCAACAAACAGTGCCTGACGCATCCTGAATATTGAACAAACTTCAAACTTCAAACTACCCAATCAATTCCTGATATAAATAATTCAGTTTAGTCCTTAAATGCTTGACTGCATATCTTTTTCGACTAATGATGGTTTTTAGATTTTCTCCTTTTTGATCTGCAATTTGTTGTAATGTCAGATCTTCCATTTCATTCAGTATGAATGCTTCTTTCTGATTGGACGGTAATTCATCCAACGCCTCTTGAAATTCCTTCCAGAATAGTTCTTTAAAGAATGTAAGTTCCGGATTACCTGTATCATCCATTAGCAGGATCTCTTTAAAATTAAACTCACCATCCGCCGGTTCGTAACCAAAATCCTCAAGCGATAGATTTGACTTTTTACGGGCCTTATCTGTTATCTTATTTCGTGCTACCTCATACAACCAGGCACTGACATTATCCAGTTCGGCGATATCGCTCAGATTACTGAGTTGAAACCAGACTTCCTGAAGGATATCTTCGGCATCTTCAGTAGATTTTACTTTTCTACGTACAAATCCAAACAACTTCTCCCCATATTCATGGATAGTAGTCGAGATAGAACTTATTTTCTGTTCGTTAGTGGAATAATTCATGGCAGTCTCCATAATAGAGTAGACGTATCAACCCGTATTTTACTTTAAATGCAAAACACAATTTTAGAGAGGAAGTTCATATTCTTTTTTCATTCAGTTCATTATGAATAATTTATACTGTGCTCTGTATATCGATAAAAATAGAGTCATCCTTTAGGATGAGTACAAATACGACTTTAAGCCTAGTATTTTACTCCTAAAAGAAATTGTCAATACTACTTTTAACCTATATACAAATTAAATTATTTAAGTTAATTTACTGGCTAATTAAACAATTCTTTTATTTGAGATTTACGAATAAAGATAATTCAATAAATTAACAAATAATTTATTCTTAAAATTCAATATTATGAACGAAATCAAATTATTTAAAGCGTTAACAAAAATTGATGTAGTATTAAATTGGCTACTAAAAGGAGGGTTATCAATTATTGTTTTATCGACTCTCATGATTTCATTTGCTTTCATATTGATCAGAATGTTTTTAGAGCATTATTAAAATTACAGGTTGAAGCAGTTCAGATTATATGTCTAATCACGTAGGGAAGGTTCACACTTATTTTTGAAACTAAGAATCCACATCAGTCGGATAAAATTGCTTCCGATGAGGAAGAAACCTTTAGTTGTTCACCGGCAGCAGATTTTATTAGATACGCAATTCTCCAACTTATGCGTTAAAAGGAATTGTAGAATTTAATGATCTGTTTCTTAATTTACAATAAACTATATTTCAACTACTTGGCAAACATCAATTGCATATCTGACATTAACAATCCCCGTTCATTCGAAAGAGTGAACGGGGATTATCGTTATTAAATAATATCAGAAATTTACTTTAAACTCAACCCGCCGGTTCTTAGATCTTCCGTGTGAAGTCGCATTAGAAGCCACAGGCATGGTTGGACCATATCCTTTAGCAGTCACTCTTGATCCATCGATTCCACATCTAATCAGGTAATTTTTAACCGCATTGGCTCGTCTTTGTGACAAGTTAAGATTCATCGCTGCTGAACCCAGATTATCAGTATGTCCATTAATCTCCAGATTATAAGTTGGATTCTCTATCATTACAATTACAACTTCATTTAAAATAATATTTGAAGATCTTTTGATGATATCTCTTCCTGATTCAAATTGTATGCCTCTTAAAGCTTTTTCAAATATTTTTTTTGTTGAAGTATTTACTTCAGGACACCCTTTGTTGGCAGCCAGGCCAGGTATATCCGCACATTTATCCAGATAATCAGGGACGCCATCACCATCGCTATCCAAGGGACAACCTGAAGCATCTACTTTAACGCCGACAGGAGTATCAGGGCATTTATCAAACTGATCAGCTACTCCATCACCATCAGAATCAAACGGGCATCCGTTTGCATTAACAGTCTCACCGGCAGGAGTGCCCGGACATTTATCCATGTAATCAGGAATACCGTCACCGTCTGAATCGATCGAGCAACCGGTAGCATCAACCTGAATACCTTCAGGAGTATTCGGGCATTGATCCAGGTAATCAGGAACACCGTCACCGTCCGTATCGATTGGACAGCCGGTATCATCGACTTTCGCATTAATTGTTGTGTCAGGACATTTATCCAGATAATCCGGAACACCATCATTATCCGAATCAATCGGACAACCCAGTGCGTCAACTGCAACTCCTTTTGGGGTATCCGGACATTTGTCAATTCGATCAGAGACACCGTCCCCATCCGCATCTCTGGATCCTCCAAAAGAAAATATCACTCCTAACACATGTTGTCCATAAATATCATCGCCACCTTTATACCCCGGATGAGAGGTACTGCCAAAAAAATCAACTCCTCTGTTTTGATCGTGATTATCTGCATTGGTGAATGTATAAAGATATTGATACTGAATAGCAAATTTATTCGTAAATTGATATTTTAATCCGGCTCCAAGGGGAAGAATGACATCAACACCTTTCGTTACAATCGTCGGATAAGGTTTAGCATTATTATTAATCCCATAACCGGCAAAGCCAAGCCCCAAGGACAGAAAGGGTGATAATTTGGATTTCTTGCTCAGAATATACCCATTGTTTAATTTGTAATGTGTAAATAATGATACATCTAATTTCGAACCGGAGAATTGATTGGCCGTCGATTCGGTATATCCATAATTTCCAAAGCTAGCCTGTAAACCCATATCAAAGGAATGATTTAAAAATGTAGCCAGCGACAGGCCACCGGCATTATACCATTCATAATCACCAAAATTAAAAATTTCATTCCCAAAATCTCCATTGTACTCGTTTCTTACGTAGTTCAACCCAATAGCCACCTTGCCGTCTGAAGTTTGTGCTGAAACAATCAATCCAATTGACAAAAAGCCAATTAATAAATAATTCATTGTTTTCATAGTTTCACAATTTAAATTCAATTTATTGCAAATAACAAATATCAAAGATTGATTTACAAAACGGATTATATTTTTTTGAGAAATGCATTAATTTTGTTTCTGCATTATTTAAACAAAATGTATTCATAAATGTTTTTATTCATTTATCCGGATGTTATAAAATTTAATGATAAATAGAATTGATTTAAAATGCAGGATGTAGATTAACCAGTGAATTCAAATCGTAAGTAAGAACATTGAGATGCACTATATCATTCATTGTTTGAATAAGAATAAAGCCAGTTTTTCCACGAAGGATTTGTTTTCAGAGTGTCAAAAAATGCTTGTCGCTTGTATCGAATAACTCCGACTCAATATAGGACAGTCTATTTTGACAATTTCTCTCTTCTGTTTTTATGGGATTAATATCGGTTTGTTTTATTTCATCAATGAAGTCATTGATTGGTAACTTAATCGAAGAGAATTATTGAAGGAAAGGCAAGGAAGTTTAATTTTACAGGTTGGAAGTTTAATCTAAAGTTCGTGTGAAAAATATTTTCAAATTAATTCATCATTGTCTGATTGACATATAACACTGAAAAGCACCCCGAATAGAGAATCTCAACTTTGTCCTGATTGATGAAAGATCGTAAAAACGGAACAAAACACAAACTACTTAGCATAAAAAACCCTTATAATCGTATGATTATAAGGGTTTTTGCACTCGTAATGAGTACCCGAAGCGGGGTCTGAAATTTGAAATACAACGAAATTGTTTGTAAACATAACCTTTCATTGATTTTTATATAAATCTGATATTTAGTAGATTTACATGAATTTTAGTTAATGTAACTATTTCAGTTCCCTAAGTTATATTAAGCTTATGTTTGGAATATGTTTGGAATTTATTTAAAAGCCCTTGCATAATGTTTGGAATTTTATTATCTTTGTATAAAAATTGAACCTCACTTATGGCAACAATCAAAGCATTTATCAAACCAACCAAGGGTAAAACTTTAACTAAAGTACGATTTTACATTTCAAGAGGTCGTGGTAGTAGCATGTTATACTGGACATCTGACATTGATATTAATCCCGAACACTGGGATAGCAAAAAAGAGCAATATAAGGCTAAAGTTTTGGTTAATGCTATAGAACGTTCTGATTTTAATAGGAATGTAAATGTATTAAAAGATGTATTGTTGACAGCTTACAACTTGACCGAAGACAAAGATAAATTAACATCTAAGCTTTTTGAGGTTGAAGTTGACAAACAGCTTAATCCTGAAAAATACAACTTAGTTGAAAAGGTTAAAACATTTTTTGATTACTTTGATGAGTTCCTTTCAAAACATAAAGTGGCTGAGGTTAGAAAAAATAATTACAAGGTTGTAAAGCGTGCACTTCAAAGATTTGAGGCAATCCATAAAATAAAGAATAAATCTTTTGAGTTTACGTTTAACACTTTATCGCCAGACTTATTCAGAGAGTTAGAAGAATTCTTGAAATCTGAACATGAATCATACGAGAAACACAAAGATATTTATGAGCTTTTTCCCGAATCACGCAAGCCAGAGCCAAGAGGACGAAATACAATTTCTGGGATTTTTACTAAAATACGGACGTTTGTTCTTTGGGCAATATCAGAAGGCTTGTTAATAAAAGACCCATTTGATAAATTTGTTATTGATGAGTGCTTATATGGAACGCCTTATTATTTAAGCATACAGGAAAGGAACACTATAGCCGAATTAGACCTGACAAGTAAATCACATCTTGCAATTCAACGTGATATATTTATCTTCCAGTGTTGGTGCGGTTGCCGAATTGGTGACTTATACACCTTAAAAAAAACAAGTGTTATTAATGATGTTGTAGAGTACATTCAAAAGAAAACCAAAGATGAAAACCCACAGACCATAAAAGTACCCCTTTCCAATCAAGCGAAAGAGATAGTCAAAAGATATTCTAATATTGAAGGTAATAGGTTATTTCCTTTTATTAGTATGCAAAAATACAACAAGGCAATAAAAGCGTTTTTTACAGAGGCTAAAATAAATCGGTCAGTTACGGTTAGAAATCCAACCACCAGTGAAGAAGAAAAGAAACCACTCGATGAAATAGCCTCAAGCCATCTAGCCCGTAGAACATTTATTGGGAATTTGTATAAAATGACAAAAGACCAAAGGGCGGTGTCAAGTCTAAGTGGTCATGCTCCAAATAGTAAAGCTTTTGGTCGTTATTCTGAGGTTGATAATGAAATGAAAAAAGATATTTTAAAGTTAATAGAATAGTTGATAATGAATGAACAAGAAAATAATTTTAAGCTATCGCAACGTGAGGTATTTGATATTTGTATGGAACTGTTTTTTGAAAATGGAATTTCTAAAGTTGTAGATGATAGTAATTTTAACTATAATTCTCTACGTTATGATTTGATTAAGACTGCTCTTGAGCCATATACAGAATTACTTATTGAATATCAAAAAAAGTGGTTTGCAACTGAAGTAGACCCTAATCTTTTTGTAGAAAAGGATATTATGTATAATAGTGGTATAAATATAAAGATTGAATTAATTGAATTATTGATTTTGTTAAAGAAAAACATAAATTCAATATATGGAGTTGATATTATTGCTGTTGGAGTAAACGAAAGTAAAGCTAAAATAAACAATTTAGAAATAACAAATTTATTCTATGAATCAGTGCTGAAGATATTCAGAAATAAAAATTTACACCTTACACCAATGACTTATAGTGAAGCTGAATTAAATATCTATAAATCTAATTATGATTTATGGAGGTTTGATGTAGAAGAACAGTTCAAAGCTGATTATGTAAAGATATTTGGAGAAGAAGAATGGTATAAACACATGGTAGATATGTTCGCTTATAGCCACGAAGTTGAAAGGGAAATTAACATATCGTATTTAGAGAATCTTTTATCCGAATTCAATGGAGATAAAAGAAAAATTAATTCAGGTCGTAAGAGAAAAAATGATAATATCGGTTTACTTGCTTTGAATCTATCTTACTTAATTAGATTTTATAGATTTATAAATCAAACAGAATGTAAAAAAATCTTTGATTATAAAATTACGAATGCAGACTGTCGTTTAATTTTTGATTATCTCAATTTCTATAATTTAATTCCTGAAAAATCTGCAAACGAACCTGATTTCTCTAAACATATATCAATAGTCCAACTAATAAGGCAATATAAAAAGGATTTAAGTAACAGAAAAGTAATACCAACTAACATTAGTACCGAGTCTACAATAGATAATCTCAGATTAAAACACTTAGGCATAGAATAGTAAATAAAATATAAATTTGCTAACTCACAGATAATGAGCTGATAGAAAATAGATTCTATCAGCTTTTTTTTTCTTTCAAATTGAGCAAAGTGGGTTTTATATCTTTGCACCATGAAAGAAAAACAAAGCGTTGTTAATCCTATTCAAAAAAATCAAACTAACGATTAAATTCAGCAGATATGAACATTCAAGATATAATAAATAGCGGTGCAAATGTAACACTCAGTATTACTGCCAGTGATTTACTGGAGGTAATTAACAACGCTATAACAGCAACTCGAAAAGAGCTGGAACAATATATTAAAAATGTAAACACTGAGGAATATCTTTCGAGTAAAGAAGTTGAAAAAATACTGAATATCTCGTCCGTTTCTTTGTGGAGATGGCATGACATTGGATACTTACGCCACTCTAAAGTTGGCAAAAGAAATATGTATTTAAAGAGTGATGTTACTGCATTACTTTCAGATAAAATTATTTGTTAATTGTTTTTATCCTCTCTGCCTGTGAAGGTCGAGAGGGTTCTTTAAAAAGATAAAAGGTTTAAAAAATATATTAGTATTAATCATTAAAAATAAAAAATTATGGACTTAACATTAAACAAAATCGACTTTAAAATTATGAGGTCAAAAATCATTATCTACATTAACGGTGTGTATGCGGGAAAAATAACAAAAACACCTAGTTCTGAATTAATTAATGCAAATAAATTATGTAAAAAGTATTGCAAAATGTATGATTGTCTTTTACCAGATAATGTAGATGTCACATACGATAAACTGATAAAATCATATGATATTTACAAGTTATCTGTAATTAAACCAATAAAGAATACGTTGACGGTTTTTTATAAATCTGAAATAGTTGCAGTAATTGTAGATTCTAAAAAGGATTTCATTGGTATAGATTCAGAATTTATTTTAAAATCTATTGCTTATTTCTATGTTTATAGTGAATTTAAACCATTCTTCATCGAAGGAAGAGAATTGCTAAATTATGTTCGATACTTACACTTTTAAATCATGAAAGAGTTGTTATACTTAAATTTCCCCGTTCCCTTTTTAAGGGAGCGGAATTTAGTAAAGGTTTTTGAACGGGCATTGCAGTTCTGTTCTTATGAATCAATGATATTGAATAAGGGTAGTAGGTCTTATTTTGATGTTTTATCATTGAAATTGGGTCTATCTGGTGATGAGCTTGATTTGTTTATCCGTTCTAAGAAGCTATACGAAGAGAACGCCAAGAGCGTTCGTTGCGGTGTTAGTTTGAAAGTCTTTATAAATTACCTTAGGACTTCTAAAGATGACCTTAATATCGAATTCAGAGCTTATTGTGCTACTAAAGCTATACTAGGTAAAAAGGAATATAAGAAAACAAGATATAAAGAGGTTTTTACGAAAATGTTTGGGTATAACAACTACGAAGATATTTCAGAGAAGACAAGATTAGAGCTTTCGAGAATTGAAGACTCAAGATATATGAAAAGGTTACTTGAAAAGCTGGAGCAAAAATGGCATTTGAGTAAATACTCACTTAATAGTCGTGGGTTATATATCTCTTTCAAATTAACACCTGTTGAGCTAATTTTAGAAGTAAAAAAGAGTAAGATTGTTACTAAAAACAAGCAGCAAATAAACGAGAAGTTGGCTGATAAGATGCTTGAAGATTATGTCAATGATAAATTATGTATATGACGGATTATAAGTATGTTGTGTTGATATAATTGTGGGGTAGGATGTGGGGTAGAATGCTTTCTACATTGTAAGCTAATATAAGATTAATAATATAAAATAAGATTGAATAATATGATTATAATATGAATAATAATATATATAAGATTGATAATATGTTGAATAATATATAATAAAATTGATAATGTATTTTTAAGTAAAAATGATAGGATTGATATTTTGTTAATAAATATATCATATGCTAGAGAGGTCTTTGAAATTCTGTGACATTTAACACTCCACTCCCTATGATAGTCTCCCCTGAGAAGGTTGGGTTACCATGAGAGGGAGGTAGGGTGAATTTTGAATTTGAGTAATCCGCTTAATATAAACACTATACGTGTTATGGCATTGACATTCAACGGTTTGGTAAATGAATTTTTTAATATATTTTTATATTTTTTTATAAATTACCAAAAGAAGTTTCAACTTTTTAATTAATAAACATTCGCTAATTTATCAATAGGCTCGTAAGTGAATGATTCAAATAATAAAAATGTTTACATCTCAAGATAATTGAATTAAAACAATGTATATCTATAATATATATCTAATTTGTTATATTCACTTTTGTATTAATTGAATATTTTGTTTTTAAAATGAAATGAGTTTAACTCTTTTTTTGTTTTAGTCAAAAAAATTCAGTTCCTTTGTAGATTAATCAACAATTTCCAAGATTTAGATATAAACTGAGATAAAAAACTTCGAGGATATGAATAAAGACATTAAAGATTTCACAAATATCATTTCATTTACAAGCTCATTTATGAAAATGTTTGATTTTGAAAAAAACAAACTACCTTATCACATTAATATATTAGATTTACTTTGGGCAAATGAAAATGCACACAGTCGAATTTTCGGAGAATTGTTAAAGCAAAACAATAAAAACAGTTTTGATATTTTAGAGAGTTTTTTTCAATATCTGACCTTAACTAATCAAAACTTCAATTTTTTACCTAACCAACCAAGAATTACCTCAGAAATAGACAGGATTGATTTAAGAATATTAGATAAAAATTATGCGTTAATCATTGAGAATAAGATTCATGACGCAGTAGACCAAACTGGACAAATTGCTCGATATATAAATAAAGTCAAAAAGAAAGGCTACAAAGAAAATCAAATTTATGTGCTCTATTTAACAAGAGATGGAAGCAAAGTTCTACAAGAGCAAAGTTGGGAAATTGATGGAGTAAACTATCAAGAAAGTTTTTCTAATAGATATATTCATATTTCATTTAGGGATAATATTTTGCAATGGCTTAAAGATTACGTACTACCAAATTGTAGAATAAAAGATGTTTATTTAAAATCAATGGTTCGTTATAAAATGAAATAAGTATTTGATAATAAGAAAAATAGATAGAAAATAAGAGTTAAAACATTTGGATAATTCATTGAAAATCAGTATATTTATAGATTATTCCGTAATCATATTTA
>Ga0302206_1000049_pt1 | contig 52377 bp, 68 predicted proteins | sample II_Fen_E2_1_FD_194581 | JGI IMG/M metagenome (GOLD analysis project Ga0302206, IMG submission 194581) | Peat permafrost microbial communities from Stordalen Mire near Abisko, Sweden - II_Fen_E2_1 | ecosystem: Environmental > Terrestrial > Soil > Wetlands > Permafrost | place: Sweden: Abisko...
GTAGTAAAAATTCAGGAAGAAAAAATTTATTTCGGAGATTTTACAGCAGAACAGAAGGAAGATATTAATAAGCTTACACAGGGAAATCAAAGTCCATCAGAAGGTTTAAATGGAATTTGCAGCACAGACAACAGACCACGCCAGTTAATTAAATATCCTATGATCAAAATAGTGTAAGATTTTTCTCATTTTCCAATTTTGATGAAATTACATTAATATTATTTGTAAATGATCTAATTTTAATATTCATTTTTTTAAGAAATCATTAATAAATTTCTTTTATCAGAAGGTAAAAAGAATTCAATTAAGTTTTTATTCATATTTTTTCAAATAACCTGCGATGAGGGGCGCCACTGAAATATTACTCACATCAGATTTAAGTGTATCTGTGGCAAAAACATCATCAACACCCGCTGCAAATATTTTTAAAAGTGCATCTTCAACAAGTACGGGGTGAACACATCCAACAACAACTTTATTAGCTCCAAGGTCTCTTAATATTTTTGATGCGCTTACAATTGTTCCACCTGTACTGATAATGTCGTCGATTATTACAACATCCCTTCCCGCAACGTCAAGATTTTTAGGCTTCGTTTCAACCTTTTCTGGTGATATCCGTATCTTTTCGAGATGGTCACATTCACATTTCAGGATTCTAGAAACCTCAATAGCAAATCCAAGGGCACCTTTATCAGGCCCAATAATCATGGGATCGTCCATTTGCTGCCTTATATAATTAGCTATCAATGGCATTGCTGAAATTTCATGTACTGGGATATTAAAGAACTCTTTAATGTTCTTCTCATGAAGGTTAATGGAATAAATTTCAGATGCGCCAGCAGCCTCAAGAAGTTCTGCAATAATAACTGCAGAAACTGCTTCACCACTTTTAAATCTGCGTTCCTGCCTTCCATATCCAAAATAAGGGATAACTACCCTTGTACGTTCAACGCCAAGGCTCTTCAGATTTTTAAGTAACAGAAAAAGCTCCATTAGGTTTTCATCTTGAGGATATCCTGTTGACTGTATCACCACTACTTCTTTTGGAACTTCACCATTTATTCTAATGTAACGTTCTCCGTCCGGGAACCTTCTAGTTTCAATGGGGCTTAAATTTTCTTCTAAGTTCCATGCAACTTTAGCAGCAAGTTTCTGTGAAGCTGATCCGCCTATTATCAAAAAAAACCACCCGTTCCTATTGGTATAATCATTGTAATCATTATTGTTACATTTAACGTCATAAACTTAAGTTATTCCAACCACTATTTATCTGTTGAGTTATGATAAAGATTACATTAAACTTTCTATTCAAATATTTGTTAACTTTATTAATAAGCTTCCCATAATAGTAGGACATAACAAATAGTGATCAATAATTACAATGATGAGGTGGCTTAATGCACGAACTTTCAATGGCCGACGCAATGGTCAAAACGGTTCTCGACGTCGCAGAGAAAAACGACGCTACAGAAATAATTGAAGTAACTATAGAAGTTGGAAAACTCACAATGCTCAATCCTGAGCAGTTAAAATTTCTCATTGATGTGCTGGTTGAAAACACCCTTCTCGAGGGTGCAGAAGTCAACATAGTAGAACTTCCAGTTGAATTAAAGTGTAATTTATGCGAATACACTGGATTAGCAGATATGGATGACTCAGATCATTATTTAGCAATAGTGAAATGCCCGGAATGTGGTGAAAGAAATGTTGAAATTACTGCTGGAAGGGAATGTAATGTTAAAAATATCAAGATAGAAAAGGAAGAGGGAGATGGAGATGCATAAAATTGCAGAAGTAGAAATTCAGCACGATATTATGGTTGCTAACCGTAAACTTGCAGATAGAAACCAGAAAATCCTTGATGACGCAGGTGTATTCTCAGTAGACGTTTTAGGAGCTATTGGATCAGGAAAGACTTCACTAATAGAAATTCTCATCCAGAAGATGGATCATAAAATAGGAGTTATAGCTGGTGATGTGATAAGTAAATTCGACGCTGGAAGATTTGAAAAATACAATATACCAGTTGTGGGGCTTAATACTGGAAAAGAATGCCACCTCGATGCCCATCTTGTTGAACATGCATTTGGTGACATGCCACTTGAATCAATCGATCTCCTATTCATTGAAAATGTTGGAAATCTCATTTGTCCAGTTGATTTCGATCTTGGATCACACATTCGAATGGTCGTTATAAGTGTCAGCGAGGGAGACGATACAGTAGAAAAGCATCCTTTAATATTTAAGGAGGCAGACCTCGTTGTAATTAATAAGATTGATATTGCAGAGGCTGTAGGTGCTGATCAGGATAAAATGGTTTCAGATGTTAAAGAGCTGAATCCTGATATTAAAGTAATAAAAAGTAGCCTTAAAACAGGTCAAGGGCTGGATGAAATAATAAATATTATTGAAGGATTTATATATAAATAATAAATATAATCTTCAAAGAGTACTTTTTTTTAATTTATCAGCTATAATAAAAGTTGATGGAATATAAAGAATAATGAAATATTAAAATGTATTAAAAAAGATGGACTGGCCGGGATTTGAACCCGGGGCCTCCGCCATGCCAAGGCGACACTCTACCACCTGAGCTACCAGCCCGCATAACAACTTTAACCTTGTGCTATTTAAAGGTAGTGAATCCATATTTTATTTGTATATTCAGGAGAAGTTTTAATGCTTGATTTTAAAATAAGAAATGTTATTGAAGAAGATTTCATAAAAATATCTCAGGTTGCAGAGTACTGCAGTCCAATGACAAATGAGAGGAAATCAATTTACCACTTATTCACCAAGTTCTTTAAAAAGACATCACTGGTTGTTACAGGCAATGGAGAAATAAATGGGTTTTTATTAGGATTCATTTCACAAGAAGATCCAGAAAGCTCATATATTCATCTTTTATGTCTAAAGCATGCATTCAGAGGACAAAATATAGCTTCAAATCTTGTTGATGAGTTTATTAAAATAGTTTCTTCGCTAGGATGCAGAAAAGTTTTCCTGATCTGTAAACCAAACAACAAAGCTGCTATCAGATTATATACTAAAATTGGTTTTTCGTCATTACAATCGGATGAAACCACTGAAATTGATGGTATTGATGTATTTAAGGATTATGATGGTCCAAAGGACGATAAAGTTGTTTTTTTCAAATCTATATAATTTATTAAAATAATTCAAAATATTTGTTCAAAATAAATGTTATATTTCTAAAATTTTGTTTTTTTCTAATTTGAGGTGTAGTAGTCAATTAACAGATATAAATCTCCATTTTATATACTTTTTTTGAGTGAGTATTAACATATTTAAAGGCTAATGTTTCAGGTTTCAATAAAGAATTAAGTAAGCTAAATTTTTAAGGTACGATCACATTTTTTTTATATAATATCCAACTCATATTTGATATAGGAAATAAAAAAATTCAAGATAATTTCTTGTAGTGACATTTTATTCTCATTAATAAAATTATTAAAAAATAAAAGAGGGAAAACTATGAAAAAAGCTTTAATATTATTAGGATGTCCCGAATCGCCTTCTCAAACGCCTCTTGCATTATATACAGCACATAAACTCACAAAAATCGGGTTCGAAGTAACAGTTGCAAGTACGCCTTCCGCATCTAAACTTCTAGAAGTTTCTGATTCTGAGGGATTCTACGTAAATAAAAAGATAGACTTGGAATTATGCCTCGAAGATCTTGAAGAAAAGGAATATGACTTGCTTGTTGGATTTGTACATAAGGATGCAGCAGTATCATACTTTGTGACGTTCTACCATATCTTGAATACCAGATCAATTGCAATTGTATTTGAAAAGGATTCTGATCTACTTGAGAAATTTTTGAATGATTTAAAAGAAAATACAGATGCTACTCTCATATCTGCAAGGGCTTACCATAATCCCACTCCATTAAGAGTTAAAATTGACAAAGCATTTAAGGTACTGGAGGATTAAAAATGTCTTTTTGTCTAGAATTACATCTACAGCAATCTGAAGATTATGAAATACTTATATCTAAAGCAGGCTTCAAAGAAGCGAAGAAGGTAATAGAAAACCACTCACCTAGGATACTATACGTCAAGCCCGGAGCAAAGGTCCTAGGGGCTAGAATTATTGGAATTCCACCTATACCTATAGGTATTGATGAATCCCAGTCTAGAATAACTTTACCTTACACAAAACCTTGCCATGGTACGGCTGTTGTAGATTTACCTGTTGAAAAAGAGGAAATAGACAAAGTTAAAGCTATTGCAGTAAATCCAAGAAAAAAATAGAGAAGCAATTATTTATCAAATTATTAAATTTATATTCAGTTTAATGGAATTTAGGAGATTAATATGTTAACAACAGTAGTAGGAAGCTACCCCTCACTTCCACAGGATCCAAAATCAATAGGTTCCAAGATATCTAATTTTTTGGGGTCCTACGATCCATATATTCCCGCTCTGGAAATTGCAGTTAAAGATCAGGTAAATGCGCATGTGGATATTATTTCTGATGGACAGGTAAGGGGAGATATGATAGAACTCTTTGCAAGGAATATACCTGGCATGGCAGTTGTAGAAAATACTCCTAAGATATTGGGTAAAATCAAACCTTCTACTAATTCTTCAGGTGCACGTGATCTTAAATTAGCCATAAAAACTGCTCAGAAAATTTCAAAGGATTTCTTAGATTCATTCAAAACAGATTCTAAACTGTTTGATGGAAATGATTTAAACACAAATTTCAAAGGTGTGAAGGGAATTATTACGGGTCCAACAACCCTCGTATTATCATCGCGGGTGGAAGGATATTATAACAGGGATAAAAAGGAAAAAATTATTACAGATATGGCAATAGCACTTAAAAAAGAGGCTTATGAACTTCAGGAAGCAGGCGCGGCTATTATACAAATAGATGAGCCGTTCCTATCGACAGGTGTTGTTGATTTAAAAACAGCAAAAAATGCTTTAAAAATGATAACAGACTCGTTAGATGTTCCTGTTTCATTGCATGTTTGTGGAGATGTTGGTGATGTATTAAAAGATATTTTAAAATTTTCTGTACAAATAATTGACTGTGAATTTGCAGGAATACCTAATAATATCCACTCACTTGAACAGGAATATAATAATTCTAAAAAAATAGGGTTTGGTTGTATCGACACAAAAGTTGAAAGCGTTGATGAATTGAATCATGTAGTAAAACTCATAAAAATGGGATTAGATATTATTGGAGAGGAAAATATGATGATTGATCCAGATTGTGGTATGAGAATGCTTTCAAGAGATACCGCACTCCTTAAACTTAAAAAAATGACGGAGGCAGTAGGATGGCTATAATGATTAAGGTTCCAACTATAAAAACAGGATGGGAATCACTTGTAAAAAGAATTATGAATAACGGTGTGGAAATAATAGATGAGAGGGGATCGGTTACCAAGGAAATTCTAAATACCATTGTTAATGTGAAAAATCCTCTAGACACAGAATCTCCAAAGGGTTACTTTTGGACTGGTGAAAAGCTTGATAAGTATTCTGAACAATTTTTAAGCAATGATAAACAGGGATTTATATATACATACGGTAACAGACTCAGAGCACATTTTGATGGCATAGATCAAATACAAGAAGCCATAGAAAGACTTAATAATTTCAAAGAATCCAGAAGGGCCATATCCATAACGTGGGATCCAACAGTTGACACCAAGAACGATGAAGTTCCTTGTATGATGCTTGTAGACTTTAAAATAAGAGATGGTAAACTCCATACTACTGGACTTTGGAGATCTCATGATATATATGGTGCATGGTTCCCTAATGCAGTAGGACTTTCTAATCTTGCTAAGTACGTTGCTGGAGAAGTGGGATCAGAAGTTGGTATGTTAACCATACATTCTATCAGTGCCCATATTTACGAGGTTAACTTTAAGGAAGCTGAGGGAGTTTAGACAATATAATGTATAAAATCAGTTTATTAAAGAGTCATTAATAAATAAAAATGTTTGATAGTATATTATATACAAATAATTAATAAGACTGAAAGATATTTTACTAGGGTTTAGCAGTAACATGAAATCGTACTATCCGTACTGTTATACAGCTACATAATAGAAGTTCATTTATTTCTTAATCAAAAAAGGTGATATAATGGTAAGTGTCAATCTCGAAGCAAAAAAAACATTAGATCAAATGATTGAAAACGCAGAAGAACTAAACATCACAGTTTCAAAACTTGAAAATGGTTCAACGATTTTGGACTGTGGAGTTAACGTTTCAGGAAGTTTTAAGGCTGGTGAACTCTACACTAAAATATGCCTCGGAGGACTTGCAGAGGTGGGAATTTCAATACCAGGAGACCTCTCTGAAAACTTTGCAATACCTTCAGTAAAGATAAAAACTAATTTTCCTTCTATATCTACACTCGGATCTCAGAAAGCAGGATGGTCAGTGAGTGTAGGTGATTTCTTTGCCCTTGGTTCAGGACCTGCAAGGGCTTTGGCTTTAAAACCTGCAGAAACCTACGTGGAAATCGGATATAAGGATGATGCAGATATTGCAATACTCACTCTTGAAGCAGACAAGCTACCTGGTGAGGATGTTGCAGATTCCATTGCATCAGACTGCGGTGTTTCAGTTGAAAATGTTTACTTGTTAGTAGCACCCACTTCATCACTTGTAGGTTCAATACAGATAGCTGGAAGAGTAGTTGAAAACGGTACCTACAAGATGCTTGAATTTTTGAAGTTCGATGTAAACAAGGTCAAATATGCAGCAGGTATAGCTCCAATAGCACCTGTTGATCCGGATGGACTCAAAGCAATGGGTAAAACCAATGATGCAGTTTTATTTGGAGGTAGAACTTACTACTATATAGAATCAGATGAAGATGATGATATTAAGTCCCTTGCTGATCATTTACCCTCTTCATCATCCGATGGATATGGGAAACCTTTCTATGATGTATTTAAAGAAGCTGGATTTGATTTCTACAAAATAGACAAAGGAATGTTTGCACCTGCAGAAGTTGTTATAAACGATCTAAGAACTGGGCAAATGTTTAGATCTGGAGCAGTGAATGTTGAGCTTCTCAAAAAATCATTTGGACTTTAAAAAGTAAAATAAAATTTTTATCTTTTATTTTACAGTATCTATTTTAAACCCAATTTACCTTAGATCAGAATTTATTGAAGCAGTAAATAAAAAATTATTAAAATAAGATTTTATTAATCTACTTCAATTATTAAGTATCCCTTAATGGTGATAACAATGAAAATGGGAATATGCGAAACCACATTTGCAAGATTTGATATGGCTACCGTTGCCATGGACGAGATAAAAAGTCAAGTATCCGATGTCACGTTTGTTAGGCGTACCGTACCGGGAGTAAAGGATCTGCCTGTGGCATCCAAGAAGCTTATAGAAGAGGAGGGCTGTGAACTTGTCATGGCATTTGGAATGCCAGGTCCCGAGGATATTGACAAGGTATGTGCCCACGAAGCATCAACAGGATTAATACAAGTTCAATTAATGACCAATACCCATATAATAGAGGTTTTTGTCCATGAGGATGAGGGCAGAGATGAAAAGGATCTAAAAAAGCTGGTTGAAAATCGTACTAGGCAACATGCTGACAACGTTGTTAAAATGATCTTCAAACCAGAAAAATTAAGAAGGGAAGCAGGAATGGGAATGAGAGAAGGAAGGGAAGATAAAGGGCCGTTATAACGACTTAATTATATAATTAACATCTTAAAGTTAAATTTATATGAACTGGTATACATAATATATATTATAACATCTTTGAGGTGATAATTATGAAAGAAGAAGTTTTTTTCAGTAAAGGCATGAAACATATCAAGGAAGACTATCCAGATCTTTACGATGCAAGTATTCGTTTAAACGATGTTTGTTACACGGGAAAGGTATTGGATTACAAAACCCAAAAACTCATAGCCATAGGAATTGCCGCAGCAGCATCTGATGACAGAGCAGTTAAAAAACAGATACTTAGCGGTATGAAGGAATTAGATATAACCAAAGATGAAGTTGTTGATGTTTTAAGAGTAGTTCTTCTGTTAGCCGGTAAACCAGCATTTACCAAAGGCATGAATGCATTGTACAACATAAAAGAGTAAGTATCTTAAATCATTTCATATTTTTTTTGGATAGAATTCCCTATAAAATAATGTTTGATTGAATTTAAATCTTTTAATTTATTGGTAATCAAGAAATTTTGATCAACGGTAATTTTTATAGTAAGCTTTTTAAAGGAAGTTGATCAACATTGATCACTGCCAATTCTGGCTATTTAAATTTAGTAGATAAAACTTGATTGCTTTACATAGAAGTTATATACAACTTTTTTTGGGATATTATCCCATGGATGTGGCGCAAGCTGAACAAAGAGGTGTTAATTAATGTACAAATATATAAGAGATGCATGGAAAAATCCAGATAAATCCTATGTTAAGGAACTTATGCGCACTCGTACTCCTATTTGGAGGAGAGAAAGTGTGATAATAAGGGTAGACCGCCCTACTAGGATTGATAGAGCAAGATCATTGGGTTACAAGGCTAAAAAAGGTTATGTGGTTGTAAGAACTCGTGTCCGCAGAGGTGGAATGCGAAAATCAAGGTTCACAGCAGGTAGAAAGCCTAAAAGGCAAGGTATTAAAAAGATAACTCCTAAAAAATCCATCCAGAGAATAGCAGAGGAAAGAGTTGCTAGGAAATTCCCGAACCTCGAGGTTTTAAACTCTTACTGGCTCTGGGAAGATGGTAAATTTAAATTCTACGAAGTAATTCTTGTAGACCCTAACCATCCATCAATAATGAACGATCCAAAGATCAACTGGATCTGTGAGAATCAGCATACCAACAGAGTGTTCAGAGGTCTTACAAGTGAAGGTAGAAAGTCAAGGGGACTTCGCGGTAAAGGTAAAGGAGCCGAAAAGGTAAGATAAGGTATGATCCATAACATCTCATACAGAGCATTCGTTTATGGAACAGAAAATAAGGATAAAGTGTTAAGATCAATTAAAACACTTTTCCCAAACTCTTCCCCTCAATGTGAAGCCACAGAGGGTTATTATAAAAATCCTGTTTTAATTTTAAGCAACAAATTCGATAAAAAGAGAGAAATAAATGATTTTGTTGAAAAATTGTCCAATATGAATGATTCCGCACGTAAAAGGGTATTGAATCGGCTTGAAGATAAAATGGACGATTATGGAAATTTATACCTGAGATTTGACAAACAGAGGGCCTATTTAGGTGATCTTAAGGTAGTTGAACACGGAGATTCTATTCATGTAAAAATTAAGATAGCAGCCTATCCAGCGAAAATAAAGGTGGCAATAGAAATTGCAAAGAAATTATTCAAGGATTAAGAACTTTTCAAAGGGTATGTTTTTTGATTTGCACGTTCATGGAAATGAAAACGTGATAATAGAAGCTGAAAGACTGGGATATGCTGGTTTAGGATTAACACGCTATTTTGAGGATTATAATGAAGAATTCTCAAGGGAATTTGATATTTTAGATGATTCTTCTAATATTATAATTAAGAAATGCATTGAAATATCCTGTAAAAATCCTGAAGATCTAAGAAGAAAAGTTCAGAAGTCTAGGAGGAAGGCAGATATATTGATGGTCAGGGGCGGTGATCTGAAGATAAATAGGGCTGCATGTGAGGATCAGAGAGTCGATGTACTTTCACAGCCTTACAGATCAAGGAGAGATACTGGATTAAACCATGTTTTAGCAAGAAAAGCAGCAGAAAACTCTGTTGCCATTGAACTGAATCTCAAAATTCTTTTTAAAACTAATTTAAGATACCGCTATAGGGTAATCAGTCAGTTCAGACATATAATTGAACTTCAAAGAAAATTTAAGTTTCCATTAATTATTACTACCAATGCCAATTCAAAATATGATCTAAGAAGTCCTCAAGACATATCTGCACTTGCGAGATGCTTTCAAATGACCTTTGAGGAATCATTTGATGCCATTTCCAAGACTCCACAAGAGATTATAAAAACCAATAAAGCAAGGGACAGTTTCATAGTTGACGGGGTAAAAACGGTGGAATAATGGTATTAAAGTTTAATATTCAATATTTGTATGAATTTCAATATTATTCAACAGTTATGTGATGATTTAAATGATCCAAAAGCTCAAGATACTCCCTCCAACCCTTCGGGATAAGAAAAGGTATATTGCCTTTGAAGTAACGTCTCAAGGAAGATTGAGCCGTGATGACATAATATCTATGTTGTTGGATGGTTCTTTGTATCTTTTTGGGGCATGTGGTACAGCCAATTTCGAACTATGGGTTGTAAAGTTATGGAGATGTACGAGTGAAAATAACCCTGAAACTATCAATGAACATAGAATGAAAGGGATTGTACGTTGTAGAAGGGGAGAAGTTGATTCTCTAAAGGCTGTAATACCTACAATAACTAACTTTAGAGGTGAACCCGTAGTTTTCCACACACTTGGTATTTCAGGAACCATTAAATCTGCAATAAAAAACTTTATTAAACTATAAGAATAAGATGAAATAATAGATAATAGTTTGTAAACAAGTGACAAGCTGAGAATTATTTTAATGTTATATTCATTTCTACAGAAAAACTTTTAGTGAGGTATATGTATGCAACCGTTTCAAGGAGCAGGATACGATAGGGCTATAACTGTATTTAGTCCGGATGGAAGGTTATTTCAGGTTGAATATGCGAGAGAAGCTGTAAAAAGAGGTACAACTTCCTTAGGTGTAAAATCAGTTGGAGGTATAGTGCTCGTTGTAGATAAGAGACCTACAAGTAAGCTGGTAGAACCCAAGTCGATAGAAAAAATATTCCAGATCGATGAGCACATAGGGGCAGCAACCTCTGGATTAGTAGCTGATGCAAGAGCACTTGTGGAAAAGGCTAGAATGGAATCACAGATCAATAAAATAACATACAACGAGCCAATACGGGTAGAAGGTTTGGCTAAGAAGATATGTGATATGAAACAGATGTACACACAGCATGGTGGTGTAAGGCCATTTGGTTCCGCCCTTATAATTGGTGGAGTAAATGAATCTGGATGTAAACTGTTCGAAACCGATCCTAGCGGAGCTTTAATTGAATATAAGGCTACTGCAATTGGTGCCGGAAGACAAATTGCAATGGATGAATTCGAGAAGAAATATCAAGAAGATATAAAACTTGAAGAAGCTATAGAATTAGCTTTGGATGCAGTTTATGAAGCTACAGAAGGTAAAACTACGGTAGCCAGTGCAGAAATTGCAGTTATAGATGCTAAAGATAAGAAATTCAGAAAATTGTCAGATGAAGAAATAACAGAGCATGTTGAAGAACTCCTCATAAGAAAATCCAAGGAGGAAGAAGAGGACTAAAAATGGTAAACCTTGAAGATGCAGTCACAGCACGCTTGGAATACTTTGGAGAACACTTTGAAATATTGGTGGATCCAGACCTCGCCTCAGATTTTAAAAGGGGGCAGGATATTAATGTTGAAGATATTCTAGCTGTAGAGGAAATATTCAAGGATGCAAAGAAGGGTGATAAAGCATCTGAAGAAGCCATGATTAAGGCTTTTGACACAACAGATCATCTTGAAGTTGCTGCTGCAATTATGCATAAGGGCCAGATTCAATTGACAGCCCAACAACGGAAAGAAATGCAGGAAGAGAAGAGGTTAAAGGTTATCACAACCATAACTAGAGAGGCAATAAATCCCCAAACAAAACTTCCACACCCTGCAAGAAGGATAGAAATAGCCATGGAAGAGGCTAAAGTTCGCATTGATCCGTTTAAAAGTGTTGACGAACAAGTTAATACTACTCTCAAGGCCATACGAATCAAGATACCCATAAGATTTGAAAAGGTTCGGGTCGCGATAAGGGTCCCTGGAGACTTCACTGGTAAGGTTTATAGTGCAATACCCGAATTTGGAAAGACAACGAAGGAAGAATGGCAACAAGATGGTTCATGGGTAGCAATTGTTGAGATACCTGGTGGTATGCAGGAAAATTTCTACCAGAAACTCAACGAGCTTACAAGAGGTCAAGTAGAGACTAAATTGCTCTGATTTGTGATCAAAACTACTTTCATTTTTTTGGCATTCCAGAAAAGGAGGCAGAATGTGATATTTGTAGAGGATAAAGAAATAGTAATTCCTGGAGATATTCTTTCAGACGAAGAATATCATTCAGGAAGAGGAACTTTCAAGGAAAATGATAAGGTTTGTTCTTCCCTAGTAGGCCTTGTAGCCATAAGGGATAAAAAGATAAGTGTTATACCCTTACAGAGCAAATACATTCCAAAAAGGGGAGATGTTGTTATAGGTGAAGTAACAGATATAAGATTCTCAATGTGGAATCTAGATATAAACTCTCCATACTCGGGCTTTTTACCAGCTTCAGATGTTTTTGGAAAGGAAAAAAGGGAACTTAACAGAACCTTTGATGTCGGCGATGTTTTATTTTTAAGAGTGGTCGATGTTGATGAAGTAAAAAAAGTGAAACTAGGCCTCAAAGGTAGGGGACTAGGAAAATTTAGGGGAGGAATCCTGATTAACATCACACCAACCAAGGTTCCAAGACTAATAGGCAAAAAAGGTTCGATGATCAATATGATCAAGGACGAAACCCATTGTGAAGTTATTGTTGGACAGAATGGAGTTGTATGGGTTAAGGGAGAACCTGCAATGGAAAGGGTAGCTGAAAAAGTCATTAACATGATCGAAGATCAGGCCCACACATCAGGACTGACAGACAGAGTAAGGGACATGCTTGCCAAACTTCTAGGTCGCGAACCTCAAGAATCAGAGATAGAACCAGAAATATCAGATGAAGTTGAGGAATCTGGAGAACTTGAGATATCTGATGAATCTGATGAATCTGATGAATCTGATGAATCTGATGAATCTGATGAATCTGATGAATCCGAAGAACCGGAAGAAAAGAAAGAAAGTAAAGAGGATGAAATGGATTAATCCAAATAAGGGGTGATTATCATTATAACCAATACCAATCTAAACACCGGTACAGAAGCCAGTGCAAGAGCCGATAACAGGGCTTTTGATGAATTAAGAAATTTGAAAATAGAGGCAGGAATTCTTGAACGGGCAGATGGATCAGCATACCTTGAAATTGGAGGTAACAAAGTGCTTGCCGCTGTTTACGGACCGCGAGAACTTTTTGTGAGACGTTTAATGCAGCCTAACAGGGCTGTTTTGAGGTGTAAATACAATATGGCGCCATTTTCTGTTGACGACAGGAAGAGACCCGGACCTGATAGGAGATCAGTTGAGATTTCCAAGATAACATCAGATGCACTATCACCTGCAGTTTTCCTTGAAAAATTTCCTCGCTCAACAATAGATGTTTACATAGAAGTTCTTGAAGCAGAAGGTGGAACAAGATGTGCTGGAATAACAGCAGCTTCAGTTGCACTTGCAGATGCAGGTATTCCAATGAGAGATATGGTTGTTGCGTGTGCAGCAGGGAAATCAGATGGCAATGTTGTTTTAGACCTATCAGAAGTTGAAGACAAAGAGGGTGAAGCAGATCTCCCAATTGCACTGATGCCAAGAACAGGTGAAATCACACTTCTCCAAATGGACGGACACCTCACAGAGGAAGAATTTCAGAAGGCACTGGACCTTGCAATAGGTGGCTGCAAGAAGATAAGTGAAGAACAGAAAAAAGCCATAAAAAACAGGTATGGTGATTAATATGGTTCATATAGTTCCAGAGATCATAAAGGAAAGCGTAACGAATCTCGTTAAGAATGGTGAAAGAACAGATGGAAGAGCCTTTGATGAATACAGAGAAATATCTCTTGAAACAGGAGTCATAGAAAAGGCAGAAGGATCTGCAAGGGTAAAGATAGGAAATACCCAGATAATGATAGGTGCAAAACCACAGATAGGATCACCATTTGGTGATACTCCCAATGTAGGGGTCCTCATGACCAACACCGAGCTTTTACCAATGGCTGCACCAAACTTCGAATCAGGACCACCAGATGAAAACTCAGTTGAGCTTTCAAGGGTCACTGATAGATGTATAAGAGAGGGAAAGGTTGTTGACCTTGAAAAACTCTGTATAGTTGAGGGTGAGAAGGTATGGATGGTATTCCTAGATCTCCATGTACTTGACTATGATGGAAATCTAATGGATGCAGCAGTACTTGGAAGTGTTGCAGCACTTATGAACACTAAAATACCAACAGCAAAGGTTGAAAATGATGAGATAGTACTTGACTACGATAACATGATACCACTCCCTGTAAATGAAAAAGCTCTCATGTGTACTTTTGCCAAGATCGGTGACGCACTATTAATCGACCCATCACTGGAGGAAGAGGAGATAATGGGTGCACGTCTATCAATTGGAATGACAGAAGACGGTAGTATATGTGCCATGCAGAAGGGTGGAGTAGAACCTTTAAATAGGGACGAAATACTGAAGATAGTTTCCATAGCAAAGTTGAAAACAGCAGAGCTTCGAACGCACCTTCCATAGATGCATTTATAACAGGTGCACTCCAAATTATAATGATCTGAACATTCAATAATTTGAAATTTAATCAAATTTTTTTTATGAATGATTTCATTGAAAAATATAATTCAAAGATATTCAAAATAATCTAGGTGATATAAAATGGCAAGAACAAAAAAAGTAGGCATAACCGGAAGATTCGGTGCAAGATACGGTAGAAAAGCCAAAAGGACAGTTAAAGCAATAGAAGAAAACATGAAACGGGATCATGTTTGTCCTCAGTGTGATAGGCCTGCAGTACGCAGGGTTTCAGCAGGAATATGGAAATGTAGAAAATGTGGAAACGTATTTACCGGAGGAGCATACTTTCCTACAACCCCTATGGGTAAAACAGCTGCACGAAACATTAAGAGGATAGTCGGAGGTTTATAAATTGTATAAATGTGGAAAATGCGGTACTTTAGTTGACATTAAGGGTTACACTGAATCTAAATGTCCAAGCTGCAGGTATAGGATCCTTTTCAAGGAAATACCACCTGTGAGGCGAAGTATTAAAGCAAAATAATTATTCAACATGTTAATAACAACGTCAAGGAAACCCTCCCCACGTACAAGATCATTCTGCAAGAGTCTAGTAAGGGTTTTAAATTCGAGTTATATAAACCGGGGAAAAATGAGCGTCCGTGACGTTCTTATAAAATCTTCAGAACTCGGATACGACAAAATAGCATTAATATCAGAGACTAAGGGAAATCCCAGCAGAATAGACTTCCAAGATGCAGAAGGAGAAACAATATTTTCATTGGAAGTTACTGTCGGAATTCCAAATTCTAATGCAGATTCCAAGAGCAGAGTCAAATCTGAAAATCTAAAATTAAACTCTGAGGTTTCTGAACTTGACCAACTTGGAAATATACTCGATATACCCAAATTTACAAAGGACTCACCATTAGAAAATCTAATGGTGATAAAAAGGGTTGATGAAAAATATAGGGCCTTGATAGAATTTTATGGAAGTAACGGTATCGAAACCGGTCCTAAAATTTTTATCAAGGAATGGAGGTACTAAATTTGGAACCTATCAATAATTCTAAATTTCTTGAAGGTGTTGAAACAGAACTTGAAATCGATTTTGAAAACCCTAGAGATGCAAAAATTGTTTTAGGATCTATTAAACCGGAAATCAGTGGATCTCCATCTGACAGAACTTCTGTAAGTGTTGATATTCGAGACAGCACTTTAAAGATAGTTATCAATGCTCAAGATACTGCATCATTTAGAGCATCCTTGAATTCATATTTAAGATGGATAAAACTCTCTAAAGAGGTTATAAATCTTGAAAATGAATATTTTAACGATTAATAATTCATTTAAAGTATTTTCAATAAAAAAAAATTATTTGACCTTTAAAGGTTAATGAGGTGAATAAAATGGAACTTCCTAAAAATATCCAACATCAAATAGCACAATTCCAACAGGCACAACAACAAGCTCAGGCAATTACAATGCAAAAACAGAGCGTTGAAATGCAGATGAAAGAAACTGAAAAGGCACTTGAAGAACTAAAAAAGGTTGAGGGAGACACAGACGTCTACAAAACCGCAGGCAATCTTCTTATAAAAGTTAATAAGGATGAAGTAACAGAAGAACTGGAAGATAAAATTGAAACTCTCAAACTTCGTGAGAAAACAGTTAAACGACAGGAAGAACGTATCATGGCCAAACTCCAGGAAATGCAAGGAACCTTACAAGAAGCAATGCAGGGATCCGGTGCACAACAGGGGTTAGGTAATTGAAGAAACTTTCAGACCATGAGCTTGATGAAATTTCTGAACTTGCAGCTAAATCTGTAGAAAACTTTATTTATTCAAAGGTTTCGGAAAAAGAGGTTATAAACCTAGATATAAAGGTTGAACTTGACTATCATGATGGTTTAGATGTGGATATACAAGTCGACATCCAATTCGACCCTTTATCAAAACCTGATGAAAAGATTGCAGAAGATGCAGCTGCTCATGCAATTAAAGAAGTTGACAGTTATCTGGCTGATAGTTAAGGTTTTTTTTATATTATAAATTATTTCATTAAAATCATATTGTATTTGTACATCCTATTTAAAATTTCAAATTTAAATAAATTGGATTGAATAGACATGATAATACCCGTAATCGATCTGAAAGATGGAATAGCTGTTTCTGGTAAATCCGGAAAAAGGGAAACCTATAAACCACTTAAAACTGTATTCCATAATTCATCCGATCCAATTGCTATTGCAATTGCACTGAAAGAAGCTGGATTTAAGAGAATTTATGTTGCTGATCTCGATGCTATAGAGGGTAAAGGTTTAAACCTTAAAGTTGCGAGAGAAATGAACCATATAATTCCAGTTATGCTTGATTCGGGGTTGAATAGTTCTGATGATGTTGAAAAAATCCTTGATACTGTTGAAAAGGTTATCATTGCAACCGAGACGCTTAATAGTCTGGAGGACCTTGAATTATTATTCTCATTATTCCCAAAACAAAATCTTGTGATGAGTGTGGATGTTAAAGAAGGAAATTTACTTGGTAATCATATAAATGCTGATTTTAAGGACATTATAAAGATTATCAAAGAAATAAAACCATTAGAGGTCATATTATTAGATGTATCGAGGGTTGGGACAGAAAAAGGGTTTAATCACGAGCTTGTAAAGAAGTTCATCGATCTTGAAACTAGTCTTATACTCGGTGGTGGTGTAAGGGACCAGGATATTCTTGAATTAACTGAAATGGGTATCAAAAACTTTTTAGTAGGAACAGCCCTTCATTCTGGAATTTTCCATAATCCTCTCTAATTTATCAAAATTTTTTAAACTTAACCATTAAAACTATTATTAGGATTATAAAACTAATGAAAGGTAGATTATGCCAAAATTTATTATAATAGGTCCATTAACTAGAGATACAATTTCAAGGGATGGGTTGATGTATCACTCCACTGGAGGAGCCGTTTATTACCAAGCAGCTGTACTTTCAAAACTTGAAGTCGATATAACTGCTATTATCACACTTTCATACGGTGATCATGAACTATTGAAAGCATTCCCAGATGATGTGAATATAATCCCCGTATTTTTCGAAAAAACAATGGAATTTGAGAATATCTACCCTAACCATGATCCTAACCACCGGGTTCAGAAAGCAAACGTACCAAAAAATCCGGTTAAACCTGAAAGCCTTCCTGAAGATATTGAAAGCTACGATGCTGTTCTCCTATGCCCATTGTCACCTTCTGATATTCCAATTGAAACTATAGAACACATATCCAATTACAATATACCGATCTATTTAGGTGCCCAAGGTTACTTGAGACAGTTAAAAGATCATAAAGTCATTTTAAAGCCATGGAAGGATTTTCAGAAATTTTTAAAGTATATTCAAATGATTTTTATTGATGAAGTTGAAGCTAAGGTTATAATGGCCAATGGAAGTCACAAACTCAATATGATTGGGAGTGAACTTTCACAATTCGGTCCTGAGGAGATAATTATCACCCGTGGAGATAGAGGTGCAATGATATACTCATCATTATCAGAGCATATCTATAAAATTCCTGCATTTCCGCCTAAGCAAAGCATGGATCCAACTGGTCTCGGTGATACATACATGGCTGCTTATGTAACTAAAAGAATGGAATCAAAAGATCCAGAAACTTGTGGAATATTTGCTTCAATGGTGTCTACAATGAAACTTGAAAAAATCGGAGCATTCCAAGGAAACAAGTCAATGGTAAATAAACGGCTTCAATGGCATGAATTCTAAAAATCTTAAATTAGAGTTTTTTCTTAAAATGATTTTGTTAATTTAGTATGAATAAAAAAAAATTTAAAAAATTTTATTAGTATGAGCAAATATTAAATTAACTAGGCTATAAGGAGAAGATAATATATGATTGAAGAAATTGAAGAAAGTATAAATTATAATTTTAATAAAGACTTATGGAAGTCTCGGGGCGAGAAGCTGATAAAATGTGAAAAAATATTTCACAAACCTGCTGTTGATGAGACTGGACATTCAGAACAGATCATCATGACTTTTGAAGACACAGATCAGATTGACATCGAAAATACTTATAAGGTAAGTATTACAGCCAATAATATGGAGTTTGGTGTTTGTGATAGTTTTAACAATCCAATAGATATTGAAAATATTATTGGAAAAAGGCTCTTGGACTATGGTGAAATGCATTTTGATACATTCAACGATAATACTGGTGCAGTGTTAAGGGTAACTTTGGTTTTTGAGGAGGATTATGAGATCAATGTGGATGGTTACAACTTATTGATTGAAAAACATATTGAAATAAATGAAAATAAAAATTAAACTATTTTAATATAAGCTTAAAAAAATTGCTAATCAAAACGATATTTGTGAATATCATACTCTGATCATAAAGAAAAGTTAATCTGTTTTTGAATAAAATAGGATAATAGATTTTACCTGTTTAAACATTATTATCTATTTAAGCCAGAAGGGATGGTAATATAAGGAATGGTATAATCCCTGCAGCAAAAAATATTACAATACCTGCTAAAGTGTATTGATTGTTTTTGTCCATTATACCTGTGCACATGAGCAGTATACCTATAAATCCCATAATTGGGGGAATTATATGTGAGAATACTATTACAAACGAGTTTGCCATAAGATCACTTCTTTAAATTAATTTTATTTTTATTAAAAGATAAATTTGGGTAATTTTGAATTAATCTCTATCAATCATTCATTTAAAGTTAGTTGTTAATTATCAAGATCTAATTCCCATGAATTTCGAGGATGGTACTTTGCAATTCTTTATCTGACTCTGCTATTAAATCGATTCGATCCACATTAATATTCCGTTTATATAAATATTCAACCAGCTGTACGGGAGTAATATTATCGTCGATGTCAATTATTATTGCCTCAGCTTCATGGCTTATCTTGGTAGCACCAAATTCACTTAAAGATTCTTGAGCCTCCTTAATCTGAGAAGTTTTCACACGAAATGATCTAGTTTTCCTTGAGATCTGAGCAATATCTATTTTCATCCTTTGAAGCACGATCAGGACATGTCTTTCAAGTGCACCTTCCAGCACATCTACATCTATAATATCCTTACCTCTATTTATCCGAACTGCCTGACATATTTGTGCTACGTCCCTAGCATGTGCAAATGTAGGTTTAAGTCCTTCGCCACCATCATTACTTCGTTTGTAAACGTTCATAAATCTTTCAAAAATATTTTCATCGTAGTTTTCATCCAGATATTCAAGGTTCCTTCTGAAAACCTCTGCTAACTCAACGATATCTGGATTTTTAAGGAAAACGTGTAAAGGGGCCCTTCTTAAATGGGCTTCGTCCATTATACTAATATCCAGGTTGGTAGAAAAGGCAGGTATGAAGTTGCTGTGCACCACTACGGGAATTCCTCTCACATAGACCACATCCCTTCTATTTTCCATAGGAACTATAAGCCTGTTTAAAATGAGTTCATGGTCGTCTCGCTGTCTTCCAAGATCATCTATTAGGAGTATCCCTCCATTAGCCTTTATTATTGGGCTTGTTTCATAGACTCCTTTCGTTATATCGTAATTGGTTTCGAGCTTGTTTAAATTGAGTTCAGAACCGGTTAAAACAAATGGGGCGTGTATTTTAACCCATCTAGTATCTTCAGGTTGTTCTGATGACATCTTATGAAAATCAGGATCGTAAATTTGTATCACTTTCCCACCGAATTCAACAAACTTTGGAATCACAATTGGTGGTAAGAGATCTGACATTTTACCAGTGAGAAATGTTTTACCAGTTCCTGGAGGTCCGTATATGAATATTCCTTTTCCAATAATACATGATTCAATAAGGGATTCTTTTGCATATTCAACGCCCACAACATCCATAAATGTTGATTCAACAACTTCTGGAGGTATTTCTATTGGATACCTATCCTTTAATTGAGCGTCCATTATGGCATAATAATTATCGTAACTTACAGGTGCAACACCAATATAAGGATTTTCTTCAGCTATACCCCTATTTTTTTCCCTACCCTTTTTTGATATGCTGTACTGAACACTTGAAAAAAGAAAACTACCACTAACAGGGGCGCATAAACCTTCTTTTTCAAGCTTGCTCAGGGATTTTTCCAGAATATCCCAATGAATGCATGTTATATCAAATAATGTGCTGGTTTTCACTGTACCGTAACTTGTTATGATCTTCAGTATTAGGTCATTAACAAATGATTCTGATAGTTGAATTTCTTCAAGTGTTTTAGGTTGTTTAAGGATTTCGAAAATATGTTCCATTTTAGAATCATGATAATAATTCATTCAACCACCTTATTTTGGAATAAATATCATTTCTAATTATTGTTATAAAGCATTAATTGTTTAAAGTTTGTCAGCATTTTACATTATGTCTTTGACTTGTCCAATATCTGATATAATATCTAATTTTAAACCCCTTTTTTCAATAATGGCTCTTTCAGAGTCCTTTAATTCAGTGGTTAAAAATACTGCAGACATACCTGCATCTATGGCACCTAATACATCGTCGTTAAAACTGTTACCTATCATAACAGAATTTTCAGCTTTGCATCCCATTGTTTTCATGGCTAGCTCAAATATAGCGATATCAGGTTTTTCAACCCCTGCTTCCTGGGAAGTTATAACAGAATGGAAAAAATGATGTAGACCAAGTCTAACAAGTTTTTCATATTGTTTAATGGTTATACCGTTGGATATTACCCCCAGATGGTATCCTCTGGCTTTGAGATGGATCAGTGTTGACATTGTCTCTGGAAACAGTCTTAAAAGAGCGAATTTGACGTTGTGATAGGTGATCATTCCAAGGGCTATTAAAAGTGGTTTTTCCTCACCAAAAACTCTCTTTGTCAGGACATTCAAGTGCTTATCATAGTTTGAACCTTTTTCTTTAATGATCTCCCTTAATAAATCATAAGCTTCATCGGGTGATAATGGTAGTCCTGCATCAATCATTACATTTAGTGCAGCTTTTCTAGCCAGTTTTGCAAATCCTGAAGTATCATACAATGTATCGTCAATATCAAAAAAAACGGCTTTTATCATGTTTTCACCATCATTTTTAAAGATAAGAAGTTAATTAAAGAATAGAATAGATAATTAAAATGGGATGAATCAAGATAATAATATGTATTGGGAAGACAATCAACTAAAAATGACTTTTTTGGGTTGTTTTCATGATCTTGGTGGAAAAATAATTCTAACAACTTTATCCCTCTTAATGTGTTTATTTAATATTATTCCGTTCAACCAAAAAATGCATCCAAACTGCTCTGTTTTTCTTTATGCAATATATCTTCTTTTGAGTAACCAATTGCCTCAATTATCCTTGAAACCGCAGGAAGAACTTGGTTTTCAATGTAGTAATTGGGGTCATAGTTGGAAACATCAACATCTTCCAATGGGATTGCACGCTTGCTGATAGGTTCTTTTCCTCTAACAACAACGTAACGGATGATAGCTCCCCTGGCAACATTTCTTCCACATGCAATGGATTTTTTTGCTGCTAAAACATGAGGGGCCATTTGAACGTATTCTTCTGGATTTCTGGTAAGCTGAGTATGTATTACGAGATCTTCAAGGGGAATTTTACCTTTTTTAATTTCTTCAATAATTTCTTGGATGATTTTCGTAGCCTTTTGTGGAGAAGCTTCTTCAAGAATGGCCCTTAATACTTTTTCTTGGGTTTTTTTGGCTACTGGTGCCCAGTCACGCCTAACCAGTTCCAGACCTTTTACAACAATGTTACTATTTTCTATGAGGGCATATCTTTTCTTTGTAACAAAGAAACCCCTTTCATAAAAACCTTCGTATTCGAGTTCCATTCCTTCAGGAAGGTTTTTATTTACATCCATTAGGAACTCGTTTACTTTCGCTAAAATTTCATCATTCAACAAGCACACCATTTATCATGCCGTGCTGGCCTGGCCTTGAGGTTACTTTAACCTTACCGAGACTAGTATCTACAACGGCTCCTTTGGTTATGATATTACGTCTAACAAAGTGAGTATTTGCTGTGTTTTCAACAACGGTCATGATCTCTGCAACCTGTACTTTGTTGGTTTTAGGTTCCACAACGTTAATGTTTTTATCATTTGCCAGTCTTATTTTCTCGTTACCGCCTTTTGTTCTAATAATTTTGACTTTACGATCTCCGATCTTGGTATCTGCTGGGTCTCTTCCAAATTCCATATTTCTTTTGTTTCTGTAGGTCTTCGCACGAGCACCACTTGGTTTTCTTAATGATTTTCCTTGCCAAATTGCCATTATTTCACCTCTAAGCTTAAAATGTAATTTTATTCATATTCATGAAATTTTCATCATGTATGATATTCAGATATTAATAATTTTATTTAATTTAGATTTACCTAAAAAAATCTTACTAGGAAAGATTTCATTTGTAGATAACAGTATATTAATATTCTTAATTTTATATCTATAAATTTAATAAAATTTAACTAACATTGATCATTTAAGTTTTCTTATTGATCCATGTTTATTGGTGAAGACTTAAAAATATGTTGTTTTAAATGGTCGAGAACATTTAAGAGTAAAATAAATAAAATTAAACATTTACTTATCATACTTTAAGTGAAAATACTCAAAATTCATTCAAGAATAAAATTAAATACATACAATAGGTCAACCTTTAAAGCTTCTTTTTTGTAAATGAGGTTTTAAATAATTTGGTGCTAATTAATGATGGATTGATTAATATGGGTAAAAAGATGCATAAAAAAAATAATGAGTGGGAAGAAATTAAAGATCCTGAAGACGAAATTTGGAGACCCGAAGCTATTGGTGATGAGATAAGTGGTAAATATATTCGTAGAGAAGATGATGTTGGAATGTATCACAGCACCAAATATACCTTGGATACTGATAAGGGAGAAGTAGATGTTTTTGGATCAACGGTTCTAGACAACAAATTTAAGGACATACCATTGGGATACGAAGTTAAAATAATATATCAAGGTGAAAAACCTAGTACGCCTCCAAAAAAACCATTTAAACTATTTCAAGTCTTTAAAAGGCAGGTATAATGTAATGTAGGATAAAATCTAATCTGTTATACAAGTTCATTATTAAATGGTTTCAAAAAGTGTATCAATATATTTCTTTAAGATTAATGCAGTATCATGTTTTTATATTTGATGATCTAATACCTCAATATAAACTTTTTAAGATTAATGAAATCTGAAATATATTGATCTAATAATATTTGAATATTAATTCTGGACAAAATTAAGAATCCAGAAAATTTTTCATGATTTATTTAATAATCGGATTATCTTACTTAGATTAATTAAATACTATTTACAATTTAAAAAAGGAGAATGGTGAACCTTATGAAAATAGGTATGTCGCACGGTGCTGGTGGTGGGATCATGCAGGGTCTCATATCAGAAATCATACTTGGAAATCTTAAAAATAAAAGTGTTAACGGTGGAGTTGGACTCGATGATCTTGATGATGGGGCCACAATACCATTTGATGATTATGAAATTGTTGTGAGCACAGACAGTCATACAGTTGATCCCATATTTTTTCCTGGAGGGGATATAGGAACGATATCTATAGCAGGCACAGTTAATGACGTTTCAGTCATGGGTGCGAAGCCCCTTGCAATTACAAATGCCATGGTAATAAGCGAGGGATTTCCTGGTGAAGATTTTGAGAGAATAATAAAGTCAATGGATGCAGTCTGCAGAGAAGCTGATGTAGCTATAATAACCGGTGATACCAAAGTAATGGAACATGATAAACTTGATAAAATTATCATATCAACAACCGGCATAGGCATTGTTAAAAAGGGAGAAGTTAAAAGGGATTCGGGCCTTAAAATTGGCGATAAAATAATTCTCACAGGAAGTGTTGGTGATCATGGAATATCCTTGATGTCATACAGGGAAGGATTCGGTTTTGAAACTGACCTCAAATCCGATGTTGCACCGGTTTGGGGAATGGTTGAAGCAGCCCTTAGAGTAGGAGGAATAAATGCAATGAAAGATCCTACTAGGGGTGGAATTGCAAATGCACTCAACGAACTTGCTTCAAAATCAAAGGTTGGTATGCTCATTGATGAAGAAAAAATTCCATTGAAAGATGAAGTAGTGGCTGCTTCAGAAATGTTGGGCATAGACCCGTATGAGGTTGCAAATGAGGGCAAAGTTATAATGGGAGTTGAAGCAGACAAGGCAGATGAAATATTAGAAGTGATTAAAAATAATAAGTATGGTAAAGATGCTCAAATAATAGGGGAAGTAACAGACGAAGATTATGTAATCATTGAAACTCTTTTGGGTGGTAAGAGGATTCTTGAAGCCCCAATTGCAGATCCGGTGCCTAGAGTGTGCTAATTTAACTTTAAATTCTATCAATTATAGAAGTTAGAGGAAAATAATATTTTATTGCAATAATATTTATAAATAAAGAGCACTAAAAGAGAATTAAAGTCATGTTACTTAATGATTAAAGGTGTTTGAAAATATTTACTATTTAAAAAAAATCTGGAATTAACAAATTTTTAACGAAGTGATAAACATGGAGAATTCATGGGGTCGGCGATTTGCAGCTTTAATTGTGGATATAATTATTTTAACGCTTTTCATGTATATAATAACTGCAGTTATATTCTTGCTGTTTGCTGGAGTAGGTATCTTCTCTGTATTAAATTACTGGATTTTTATGGCAGCAATCATTATAATAGTTTATTTCACATTTATGGAGGGAAAAACAAATTCAACTCTGGGTAAAAACCTATTAAAATTGCAAGTAATGACTTTCAATGGGAATATGAGCTATAAAAAAGCATTTATTAGAAGTTTATCAAAAATTTTATACATTCCCCTCATTGTAGATGTTTTACTGGGCTTCATATTTGGTGATTCAAATGATAGAATCCTTGACAAGGTTTCAGGTACCTATGTTGTACGTGTTGGTACTAACAAAAACAAAAAAAAATTGTAAAGAACTAAAAAACCTGTAAATAGGATAAAATAACAATTAATAGTTTTTCTGATATCAATTCTTAATTTAACTTCCTTTTGCGTTAACAAATTTTTATATCAGCGAAACTTCAATAAAAATTTTATTTTTTTAAAATAGTTCCATCTACCATTTCAAATGTGTTATCAGAAGGGGAAAGTCTCCTGTTATTGGTGGTTATGATCATTGTTAATCCTTGGGTCTGGTTCAATTCCAGTAGAAGTTCTATAATGTTATCTGACTCCATAGTATGGAGATCTCCTGTTGGTTCATCTAATAATATTATAGAATGATTATTAACCATGGCACGGGCTATACAAACCCTTTGTTCCTCTTCAACCGACATTTCACTTGGAAATTTATTATAATCATTGAATCCGACCTTTTTTAGAAGTTCTTTGGCTTTATTATTGTCAGAATGTAGCATGGGAAGTGTTAAATTATCAACTGCATTTATAATGGGTATAAGATTTGATCTTTTGAAAACCATACCAATTTCATTCCTTATTATTGAATTTCTCTTTTTTTGGGATAGATCACTGGTATTATCACCGTTTATCAATACCTTTCCCATAGTAGGTTTTTCTAAGAGTCCTATTATTCTGATCATGGTTGATTTACCGCAACCTAAAGGACCGTTTATGATGTTAAAAGAACCCCTCGTGAAATAGCAGTTTATTCGTGACAGAGCATGGACGATTTTGTCTCCATTTTTGTAGATCTTCCAAACTTCGTTCAATTCAAAATGTGTATTATCCTTCTCAGCTTCATTCATTGGCCAGTGCCTCCTCGACATTCCTTTCAACTGCAAACCATGCTGGTAAAAGACCTAAAATCATACATAATATTGTAGTAATGGTTATAACTCCTATTATTAGCCATGATGGTATTAATATGGATATGGGAATTCCAATAATGTCTGCTACCAAGATCAATCCAATTGATCCTATTAAAACTCCCCCGATAGATCCTAAAAATCCCAAAATTCCAGCTTCAAGTGATAAACTTAAGAGTAACTGTCTTTTTGAGAATCCTAATGTTTTTAATATGCCTATTTCACGTTTTCTTTCGTTTAAATTGAAACCCATTGTATTAATAATGTCTAGGATACCCACTAGAAATACTAAGCTCGCTAGTCCATCAATAATATAAACAATATTATTTATTAATTCCCTAATCCTATTTACCACAACAGAATTACTGTGACTGGTCCCTAACAATGAATTAACCTGATCTGTGATAGTGGTTACTATTGAATGTGAATTATTTCCATTAGACTCTAGATTAAATGAATTAGCCTGTTTTAGAAAAGTGTTTAAACCCAATCCTGAACTTATTAAAAGTAGTAGTATAAGAACTCCCAATGTAATTCTTAAAATAGCAAATAAATTCCTTAACTTGTTCCTGCGAAGATTTTTTAAGGATAGTTTGTAAATATCCATGTATATATTATCTTTAGGGTTTTATAATAATTTGTTCTGGAAATCCATTAAAGATATTCCTTAACCACTTAATTTTTTATTCAAAGAAATATACATTAAAATATTTCATAAATTAATTTATAACCTATATCTACATAGTTTAGATCAGAGTTTATTGAGAAGGTATTATGAGTAAAAGAGAAAATTCTGCAAAAGCAACCATTTTTATGGGTGCATCAACAAAACAGGGCTATGAAATAGCTGAAAAAAGCAGGGAGATAGTAAGATCCCTTATAGACAATAAAACCAAGGATATGTCCTCTAAAGAGCGAGCTATAGTCGAGAGAATCGTTCACTCAACAGCGGATCCTGAGTACGCTGACATAACAAAAATGAGTAAAAACTTTGTAGAAGCAAGTTTAAGAGCTATTGGGGATAAAAAAGATATTTTAACGGACATTAATATGGTTAAAACCGGGATTAACAAATACCCTGGCAAAGTTGTATGTTATATTAATGATGAAAGGGCAGTTTCAATTGCAAAGGCGGAGGGTATTACACGTGCTGCTGCCGCCATTAGAGTTGCAGCTGAAGAAGACTTTGATGGGATAGTAATAGTTGGAAACGCACCAACCGCACTTTTGGAAGTTTTAAAACTGGTTAAAACTAATCATATGAATGTGCGTTCATTAATTGGTGTTCCAGTCGGATTTGTAGGGGCTGCTGAATCGAAAAAGGCACTTCAAAATATAGACATACCCCATTTAGTGACTGAAGGCCCTAAGGGGGGAACTCCTGTTGCCGTAGCAACCATAAATTCTCTTATTAATCTTAAAAGGGAGTGATTAAAAATGAGGTCTGAAGAACTCTTCAATGAATCTAAAAAATTTTTACCAGGCGGTGTAGACTCGCCTGTGAGGGCATACAAACCATATCCCTTCTTTGCTGAATGGGCTAAGGGATCGAAAATTGTCGATGTTGATGGGAAAAGCTACATTGATTACTGTCTTGCATACGGTCCAATGGTACTTGGTCATGCAAATCCTGATGTGATGTCAGAAGTTGTAATGCAGCTTAAAAAAGGTTCTTCCTATGGTGTACCCACAGAAAATGAGATTGAACTAGCTAAACTAGTTGTTAAGAAGGTTCCATGCGCAGAAATGGTCAGATTTGTGAACTCAGGTACAGAAGCAACCATGAGTGCAATTAGGCTTGCAAGGGCTGCGACTGGAAGAAATAAGATTTTAAAGTTTGAAGGAGCATACCACGGCGCTCATGATTATGTACTTGTTAAATCAGGATCAGGTGCAGCAGGATTACCTGACTCCCCTGGAGTTCCAGAGGAAACAACAAAAAACACTATTTTAGTACCCTTCAATAATGTTGATGCAGTAGTAAAACTGATAGAAGATGATGGTGATTCCATTGCGGCCATAATTATTGAGCCTATTATGGGAAATATAGGATTTATACCTCCAAGGGAGGGTTATCTGGAATTTCTAAGAAAGATTACATCTGAAAATGGTATTATTTTAATATTTGATGAGGTGATTACAGGTTTCAGAATTGCTGAAGGTGGTGCTCAAGAACATTTTGGAATAACACCAGACCTCGTAACGTTTGGAAAGATACTGGGTGGTGGATTTCCAATAGGTGCACTGTCCGGAAAAACAGAATTAATGGAAATGTTAGCTCCATCTGGAAGTGTTTACCAAGCAGGAACATTTAATGGCAATCCAATTTCGGTTACTGCAGGTTTAGCCACTCTCAAACAACTTGATAACAGTTTTTATTCCCAGATGAATTCAAAGGGTAACAGTTTAAGGACGGCTATAAAGGATATTATTGCTGATAATGGTCTTAACTACCATGTTGCGGGGTTGAGTTCCATGTTCCAGATTTACCTGACCGACAGGGAAGTCTGGAATTACGATGATGCAAAAACTGCTGACACAGAAAAATTCTTAACCTATTTCCATACTCTCCTAAATAAAGGTGTTTTTATACCTCCATCACAGTTTGAGTGTTGTTTCATATCATTGATGCATAGTAATGAAGACATCGAACAAACTCTGGATATCGTTGATAATGGAATGAAAACAATAAAAAAACTTTAAATAATTTATTTTTTTTGATTTAAATTTATTTTTTTAATATTAAAGATAAATTCAAACTGAAATTAATTGATAAAATTATTATTTTAATATCAATAAAGGTTTGAAAGGATGATAAAAAAGAGGTTTGAAGGTATGAGAGACATCTTTAAGGATGATGCAATGAAATTTATCATCCTCATGGGTGTGGTGAGTCTTTTAGCAGACATGACCTACGAAGGGTCACGTAGTATAACTGGACCGTATCTAGCTATTCTGGGGGCCAGTGCAGTTACGGTAGGATTTGTAGCTGGATTTGGTGAATTAGCAGGTTATGTGTTAAGATTTTTCTCAGGACACCTTACTGACCGTACTCGAAGTTATTGGACTATTACGATAAGTGGATACTTGATTAATTTAATTGCCGTACCATTATTGGCTTTAGCTGGAAGTTGGGAAGTAGCTGCGGCATTGATAATCATTGAAAGAGTTGGAAAAGGTATTAGGGTACCTTCAAGAGATGTGATGTTGTCCCACGCTTGTAGTCAAGTTGGCCAAGGTTGGGGATTCGGTTTGCATGAGGCTTTAGATCAAATTGGGGCAATATTGGGCCCCTTGATCGTCGCGGCAGTACTTTTTTTCCATGGAAGTTACCAAATAGGATTCGCATTTCTTTTGTTACCAGCCATATTAGCTATTACAGTGTTGGTGATTTCCAGATTTCTTTATCCATACCCTCATGATTTAGAAGTTGCAGCTCCACCATTAGATACAAAAGGATTTAGGAGAGTTTATTGGCTGTACGTAATTGCTGCAGCTTTAATTGCTGCAGGTTTTGCAGACTTTGCCTTAATAGCTTATCATTTCCAGAAAACTGCCTTGGTTTCCCCTGGTTTTATACCGATTTTTTATGCAGTGGCTATGGGGGTAGATGGTATTGCAGCTCTTATATTTGGAAGACTATTCGATAAAGTAGGTTTATCCATCATGATCATAGTGGCTTTGTTATCCTCACTTTTTGCCCCAATGGTATTTTTAGGAGGGATTTATATTGCTTTTTTTGGGATGATAATCTGGGGAGTCAGTATGGGCGCTCAGGAATCTATAATGAGGTCTTCAATTGCGATTATGTCCACAGTGAAAAGACGTGGCTCTGCTTATGGTATTTTTAACACTATCTTCGGTATTTCTTGGTTCGCAGGTAGCTTATTAATGGGTATATTATACAGTTTCTCGATAATCGATTTAGTTGTATTTTCTGTCTTAATACAGCTTATTTCTATCCCAATTTTTATTAGAATATTAAAAATCAGGAAAAGAGCGATGCAATCACCATGAACTTAACATGAATCAAAATTAGGAACCAATCAAATAGGGTGTGAAATGGTGTTTATTGACAATATTATGATGTAGTATCGTCTAATAAATTTCAGATTATTGAAGAATATTTAAATAAATTATATAGATTCATCCTAATATTATTAAGGGGAGTTTAGTTGAATGTCATTCTTTTCAATACTTCTTCTATACAATATCATTTAAAATAGTTTACAAAACTTTTTATTTCTAATAAAACAAATTGAATGTATATAAACTTATTAAAAATGGGATAAAAGATAATATGAGAATTATTGCTGGTGTTGGCAAAAATAAAAATGTAATTGAAGCTATTGACAAAGTAGATTTTGAAGTTTTAACAGTGGAATCCGAAGATGAACTAGTTGAACTTTTATATAATGGTTTTGCAGATGCAGCAATCAGGGGATCACTTAATGCCTCGAAGATACTGGCTAAATTAAGGGGGAAGTATCCCAACAAGATATCGAGAGCTTCTTTAATTGATTTAAATGGCCAAAAATTCCTTTTAGCTCCTGTAGGAATAGACGAGGGAGATGGTGTTGATCAAAAACTTCGAGTAGCAGAGGATGGATCCAGATTTTTATTATCAATCGGTATAAAACCTAAACTAGGAGTGCTTTCTGGAGGCAGACCCCAAGACAAAGGTAGAAGTAAAAAAATAGATGAATCAATAGAAGATGGGGAATTATTAACTTCTATGCTGTTAGAAAAGTTGATTGAGGTTAAACATTACTTCATACTAATAGAGGATGCAATTGCAGACGGATCAAACTTCATAATTGCACCAGATGGGGTCTCCGGAAATTTGATATTTAGAAGCTTAGTACTATTAGGCGGTGGGGAAGGTCATGGTGCAGTCACCCTTGGAATGGATGAAATATACGTTGACACATCACGATCCCATGATGTGAAAGGATATAAAAGAGCTTTGGAATTTGCACATTACCTTGCAAAATCAAGGAAAGGTTGATCGAATAATTAGAATCATTTAGGATTAGAACATAAAATACTAAATTTTTAAATAATTAAACTGAATATTTTATTAGATCTTATCCAAGGTACTAACTTTAATTTTGATGAAGTATAATAGTACATTATTAATATATTCAGATGATCTAATATGAAGCAAAAGGAGCTGAAAATGTCCATTTTAAAACCTGCTTATAAAGCTTATGAATGGTATATATCCCGAAATCTCACCACTGCTAATATGCCAAAGCATGTTGCCATAATAATGGATGGTAATCGGAGATTTTCGAAGATTCAGGGTAACATCGACACCATTGAAGGTCATAAAAGAGGAATAGGTACGCTTGAAAAGTTCCTTGACTGGTGTGTAGATCTTGGAATTGAAATTGTCACAGTTTATGCATTTTCAATAGAAAATTTTAACAGGCCTGAGAATGAGGTTAGGGGGCTAATGAATCTTTTTAAGGAAAATTTCGAGGGAATAGCAAAAAACGAGAAGATTCATAAAAATAGGGTGAGAATAAAAGCTGTTGGAAAGATGGAACTCTTACCTGAAGATGTAAGGAAGGCTATCGAAATAGCAGAAGAATCCACAGCAGCCTACGATGATAGACTTGTAAATATAGCTATAGGATACGATGGACGTCTTGAGATAGTTGACGCTATAAAGAAAATAGTGAAGGATGTAGGAGATGGCAAAGTCGGTATAAATGAAATTGATGAAAAAATAGTCAATGAAAATCTCTACACAGCGGGACTTGAAGATCCAAACTTAATAATACGTACTAGTGGTGAAGAAAGATTAAGCGGATTCTTATTATGGCAGTCATCTTATTCTGAACTTTACTTCTGTGATAGTTTGTGGCCTGAATTACGAAAAGTAGATTTTTTGAGGGCACTGAGAAGTTATCAACAGCGGGAAAGACGTTTCGGAATTTAGAATTCTGGTGAATTTATGATCGACACACACTGTCACATTGATTTCAAAGAATACAATAAAAACAGAAATGAAGTAATGGGGAGAGCTAAGGATAATTTAAGCGCTATAATTAATTCAGGGGCTAGTTTGGGTGGTAATAGAAGAACTCTAAATCTTCAAGAGGAATATAACGGATTTTTATATTCAACGCTGGGATTTCATCCAACGAATGCATCGAAAGCAGATTCATCAATAATAAAACAGGCATTAGATGAGATAAATAAAAATATAGATCTAGCGGTAGGTATAGGGGAAACGGGTCTTGATTTTCATGAAATAACCAATACAAATGCGAGAAAAAGGCAAGTTAACCTATTTAAGATCTTTATTGAACTATCAAAAGAATATGAATTACCTCTTATTATACATGCACGGGATGCTGAAGAAAAAGCGCTTATGATGGTGAAAAAGGAATCTTCAATTGATAATGTTGTCTTTCACTGTTTCGGTGGAGATATCAAAACAGCCCAGCTTATTGTTGAGGAAGGATACTACTTATCACTTTCAACAATCGTTTGCTTTTCTGAACACCATCAAAAACTAGCAGAAGAAATTCCAATAACAAATTTATTAACTGAAACCGACAGTCCTTACCTTTCTCCATTTAAAGGGGTTAGAAATGAACCTGCGTTTGTTGTGGAAGCTGTTAAAGTAATAGCGGATAAAAAATCAATTCATATTAATGAAGTTGATAGAAAAACAGAAAAAAATGCAAAGAAAATATTTAAAATTTGATTTTGTTTTAAAATATTAATGGAAAGAATGCATTTAAATCCTATTTTCGTTGTCTATTTCTTTAAATACTTCTTTTGCAGTGTTTATCCCATTTATAGCTCTGGGAAATCCAGCATAAACGGCCATTTGAATGATTACTTCGATTATTTCCTGTCGATTACACCCAACATTCAGAGCACCTTTGATATGGTCTTTAAGTTCGGGTTTTGTATCTCCAAGGGCAGTTAATGCTGCTACAGTTGCAATTTGCCGTGATTTAAGGTCAAGCCCTCCTCGTTCGTATACATCACCATAAGCAAATTCAACTACAAAACGACCAAGATCAGGGGCTATATCCTTTAAACTTTCTATCAATGCTTTACTCGCCTCTGGATGGATTTTTTCAAGATTTTTTAAACCTTTATTGTACCTATCTTCCAAATTGAAACCTCCTCATCTTATACAGTATACTTTAAGATAATTATTCATAATTTATCTGTTAAACTCTAATATTAAATCCAAGATCAATTTCACTTGCTGGTTTTCCACCCCTAATTCCCCAATTTTCTAGAGGTGGTTCAATTAAGACAATAATAATATCATTACCATCGATTCCAGGATCTAAAGCTAAATTATTATTTATTGCTTTGTAAAGTGCTTTTTTAGCTTCTTTTGATCTTCCTTTGTACAAAATTATCTCGATTAAAGTGATATTATCTGTTTTTGTATATGATTCAAAATTATCTTCATCAAGTTCGTAGATCCTTTGCAATCTGTCTTGATCAGGTATTTTAACCGATTCAACTAAAGCATCATGCAAACCGGTTAATATGGCTTTCTTATACTCTTTTGTTTTTCCTTTTCTTATTTCTATCTTAACTAGTGGACACATTTTCATAACCTTTAAGTACTTTTTTTTACTCATATTATAATCAGGGCCAGAGAAAAAATCTTACCTGAGCACGCGGGGTTTTTTTTGTTTCATAACTTAATAATACATCCCGCACAATATTAAATATTTACTTTACGAAGTACTGATAGTCTATAACTTAGTGATAAAGAACTACAACTAACCAGCACAACCCGCAAGAGGAGAAGAGTGATCTTTCACATCAACCGCATAACATTCAAGTCCGATCTCAGCGAGGAGCAGCGCCGAGCAGGTCTCGATCTGCTTCGCCAGGCGGGGGAAGCCAATCCTGCCGTGCAGTCGTACGTCGTGGGCCCAGACCTCGGAGGAGAGTTCGAATGGGGTGCCGTGTACGTGCTCGAGGATCTCGACAGGTACTGGGAGTATCTGACACATCCGGCGCACGTTCGCTCCGAAATGAATGGAATGGGGCTCATCGACCGGTTCGAGGCCTTCGACATCACGGACTCCGATGATCCCGAGCTCGGCGACAAGATAGCGAAGCTGCAAGCCCGAAACTACGAGGATCACCCCGAGCTCGCTGAGTTGGTGGCCCAGGTGCCGTCGTTCACTGTGCCCGACGCCGAAGGCAAACAGCAATAGTATATCCACATTCCCAAGGCGGATGTTCTCTCATGTAACCTATGACAAATTGTAACGTTTGTTATAATATTATAATATTTGCTTTCCATTAAATTTTCTTTAAACATTTTTCCACTAAATGACAATTAATTAGTAAAGGAATATTTATTTTTTTACTAATAATTGATCAGATCGTTACAAAACAACTTAAATTTTAGATTATCTGGAAAAAGAGTATTTAAATACGGGTAACTAGAATGCTTCTGAAAAGATCAATCTAAATTTAAAATAAATTACTATCGTATATCAACCAAAATTTTTTGTTTTTGTTTTTGTTATGTTTACCATTTTGATGGCATTTTGTATTTCACTGTCATTAAATGGTTTTGTAATGAAACCAGATGGATCTGTTATTTTTGCCCTTTCTAAGATTGAGTTGTCGTAGCTGCCTGTTAGATATATGAATGGGATATCATAGAGTTTACGTATTTGTTGAGCTGTTTCAATTCCATCGATCTCTCCATTTAGGAGTATATCCATTAAAACCAGATCAGGATTTTTTTCTCCAGTTTTTTTTATTGCATCTTTACCATTAACTGCAATACCAAGTACATAGTACCCCAAATTTTCCAATCGTATTTTTAAATCTATGGCTATTATGATTTCATCTTCTACAATTAAAATGTTTGAGTTTATCGTTCTTACACGTCCTTTTGGTTTAGCTATGAAGTTTTGCCGATTCATTGCTTCCAAATCGGTTCTTAAATTAACTTTTTCTCATTATATCTTTCTATGTAATTTCATACTTCTACTTCAACTCTAGGTAATCACTATGTTATAAAATTGAAATTAATTTATTTTTTACTGTATTAATGTAAAATATCACATATAATTAAAATTTTAATTTTTTTTTGTGAATTTGAGCAACAAAGATAGATATAACTCGAAATAGTAATATTAACATTAATCTAACATCACCATCCACAGTTAAATAAGAATATAAAAAATATATATTTAAAATTCTCTGAGGAAGACAAATTTTTGATATAAACCCATATGTTTAGAAATATTAGTTTGTGATCAAAAATGTTATCAAGCAACAATAGAAGACCATATGTGATATTGAACTCTGCAATGACCCTTGATGGGAAAATGGCCACTAAAACTGGTAGTTCTAAAATTTCTGGTAATGAAGACATTTTGAGGGTTCATGAACTTAGAAGGGATGTAGATGCAATAATGGTAGGGATTAACACTGTTATTACCGATGATCCAAAACTTACAGTACATAAAATTTCAGCTGATAATCAAGATAATCCATTAAGGGTAGTTGTAGACAGCAGAGCAAGAACACCTATTTCTTCACGTATTTTAAATTTTGATGCTCCCACTTTGATTGCTGTTGCTGAGCATGCCAGTTCTGAAAGAGTTAAATATTTAAATGAAAGAGCAGAAGTATTGATATGTGGTAAAGGGCGTGTAGATCTCAAAGCTTTACTGGAAAAACTAGCTTTAAAAGGGGTTAAAACCCTGATGCTCGAAGGTGGTTCAACTTTGAACTACTCTATGTTAATTAACGGTCTGGTATCAGAAATCCGTATTTGTATAGCTCCGATGATAGTTGGTGGAAGGGAAGCTAAAACACTCGCAGATGGTGATGGAATTGACTATATGAAGGATGCTGTGAAACTAAGACTAAAAAAAAGTTATATGTTAGGAGAAGATCTTATAGTTGAATATGACGTACTCAATTAATTCGAAGCTGATAATAAAATCATTAATTTTCTAATTCTATCCCATTTGTTCACTATTTATAAGCTGATAACAGTTGTAGAAATTTTATTTCAACCACTTTTATAATATCAGATTTAAGTCTCTTCAGATTTAATGAACGAATGCTCAATAATTTTTTGTAAATTTGTGACTTTAAATTTGATTAGATGAAAAATTGATCTAAAGATTAAGATAAAAAATGGGTTGTAAATCCGTTTTCAGAGTTAAATACATTTATGAAGTAATAAAAAAAGCTGAAATATTTAATATAATTTGTTTACTACATCAATTTTATTGAAATATCCTCCAATTGTGAATTTAACTTGTTGATCGAGAGCTTTTTTAGATTCTGCTTCAATTATATATGTAGCTTCAATATTTTCAGTGTCGGTATCTTCAACATTCATTTCAACACTGTGAATTTCATTATCTTCAGAATTTTGTTCGCATGTGTAATTTTCAACATAAATAGTTGGATTTTTTATTTCAGTCACTATGTCCACAAAATTATAGAGCTTCATACTCATATTATCACCTTTTGTTTTTAACATATCCTACTGTTAACATTGATTGAACTTAATAATAAACACGTTATCTTAAATTTTAACTTTTAATAAAATTTCTTCAATACAAATATAACCAATATTTTTAGTATGATTCAGCTTTTAAAGATCAATTTGAGAATACTTAAAATAAAGTAAATGAAAATATAAATCAATCAACAAAATAAAATAATTTTATCAAGGTTTTTTCATTATAAAGTACACACCAGTAGCTGCTAAGCCAATAGCAATCAACCAGATTAAAATATCGAAGAACTGTGGTATAGCATATTTAACTACTACTATCAAAAGTGCAACAATGATGTAACATATTCCAACTATAGTATTATTCATAATACTGCCTCGTATTAATTATTTAACAATTTTTACTTCATCAAACCTTTATTTCTAAGTATCCTTTCAGGATTATCCGTTAAAGCCTGTTTTATTTCTTTATCCTTTAGTCCCGCTCCTAATGCTACTTTGTAAGCCATTTCATAAGATATTAGATCTCCAGGCATATGTGTATCTGTGTTTACAACCAAATCAGCTCCAATTTCAACTGCCAGTTTAGCAACGTGTCCGTTTCCAAGGCAATGCCCTCTCCTAGAGCTTATCTCTAGAGTTATCCCATTTTCCTTTGCGACTTCAACTTCTTCAACTGTAATAAGTCCGGGATGTGCTAAAATATCAACTTCTGGACAGTTAACAGCACTCCAGTTAGTACCTTCAATTACTGGTTCCACTATAGTTTCTCCATGAACAAGCACAATTTCTGCTCCGAATTTCCTGGCCTTATAGGCTAGTTTATCGATTATTTCAGCAGGAGCGTGAGTTATTTCAGCCCCGGGGATAATTTCTATATCCCAATTGTCTCTTATGTCTATAACAGCATTTATTACTTTACCAACACATTCAATATTCGAAGCATCTACATGGTCTGTTATTGCAACGGCACTGTGATTTAATACCTGAGCTCGTCTTGCTATTTCTGATGGTAAAAGTTCACCATCGCTGAATATACTGTGTGTATGGAGATCTATTCTTTTTTTAATATGTAATCACCCATTCCCTTTAGTAGATTATTTATGGTTATATTCTTGTACAGTAGAGTTATCACTAAATTCATAATTATTTTAGTTAGTAATTATAGATTTGATTTATTCTTATAATAATTTTTATACATAAATATACACATTCAAAAAATTTAATTCCAAAATTCTGTAAATTTGTATAAAATTTAGTAATATAGTGTCCATATGATATGGCTATTTTAATGTCTGAGAATATTCTGGTGTATATTATGTTCAAAAATGATGATAAGGTTAAAATAGCTGATAATAACAGAATAAAAAAACCATCGGAACGAGTAAAACAATTTTCTGAAGATTTAGAAATTTCAAGTGATGGTACCGAACTGCTGTATTTCTGCACACGTTGTAATTTCTATGATTGGAATGGAGGTTATGATATTGCCACTTGTTAAGAATAGATAAAATAAATTCTTAATCTTAAGGTCAATTTTTACTCATAATGTAACACATTTTAGTTATAAAGTATAATTTTCTTTGTTCTAATAAAAACTGTCTAAATCCTGGGCTATACATTTATGAACAGTAAATATCAACATTTTAATTTATCATATTTTTATTTAATAAAATTTAATACATTTCTAAATACATATATTAAATATAATAATTTTTTTAGGGGAGGATATACTGAAAAGACACTATCAGGTGATTTTTGAAGCATTATTAACTGTTTTGATAATTGTTGACCTTCTGCTAATGGGTTTGATGGTTGCAGGGCTTAATGTAGGTATAAAATCTGGTACTGTCTATAATATTGGTAATTATGATTTCATTATATCCCTGTTGATATTAATTGATTTTATTGTTTTTAGAATTAGAAGGGGTAAATTGGATGAGAATATTGGGTTATTCATTAGGAATAATTGGGCTTATATTGTATCCATAATTCCTTTATCCTTTATTTGTTTCAATATTTTCCACTTATTTAGTTTCGTCGACATTATAGTGTTAATTGTAATCTTAAGATTTTATGCCCTCTATAAAGTACTGCTAATGACTGGAAAAGAAGTTCGTAAATACCCTTCTAAAACAAAATTAGACTATGCAACATTTGTACTTTTATTAGTCCTTGTGTTCGGTTCATTTCTATTTTTCCTTGTTGAACACGGTGTTAATCCAGAAGTTCCAACCTATGATTCAGCTATGTGGTATTCAATCGTATCAATGACAACTGTAGGCTATGGAGATATCGTTCCAATTACAGCAATTGGAAGAATAATAGGAATAATTATAATTTTAACCGGAATGTTATACCTAAGTCTACTTACAGCCACTCTCGCCTTTTCATTTATAGATTTCTTTAGAACAGAAAGCCGAAAATCAGCAGACAGAGTAGAAAAAAAAGTAATAGACTACGAAAAGAAAATAGACGAACTCATAAACACAGTAGACGAACTCAAAGAAGAAATAGGCAAATCAAAAAAATGAAAGTACTGATAAATAAAAAAAATATATTTTACAAGAATAATATATTATATGTGTTGATTAATTTTTTTAAGTTTTCGGAGTTGCTTTGATGGCTAAAAAAGATTCAGATGAAGTTAAAAATGGGAAACTATCATCAGATATAAATACTATGAATGAAATTGGCCCTAGAAAGTACATTCTTAGATTATTGTACCCAAATGATGTTAAACCAGATTGGAATGCTTCATTAAACATGTTTGCAGCTCTAATTGTGGTCTTCATCATATCTCAATTAATCAAGTTAGGAAATGTGACATTTGCATTTGTATTTAGTGGAGCATATATAGCTCTGGTTTTAAGTGCAAAGCTTCCCAATAAAGTATTAATTCGTTTAGATATAATTATGATCATTATTATGGGTTTAACCTTCTTTACTGCTGCATTAGCTCATATAAATCCTTGGATAGGTCTCATTTTCCTTTTGTTTTGGATCTTTTTAAATTCTAGTTTAAATATCTTAGGAAAGGCAACAGGAATTATTGGTTTTGTGGGATTATTATTTTACATTTTAGCATCATTGGTAATAGTTAACAATCAATCATCAGCCATTGAATGGGGCTTATGGGCATTCTTAGGTGCTTTTATAGGTTCAATGGTTATACTCTTTCCTAAAATATTAAGGAAAGATAAATCCATCCCGCAGATAGTGGCTAGTTGTTTTGTTCCTAATGCAGACATGAACACCATTATAAAGGCCAGGATTTTATTGAAAAAAACTAATCCCACCCCTAAAATAAGTAGTATGATTGAAATAGCTAGACTTTTAGTTATAACGAAATTAACCACCAGCGGAATTGAATCGAATCTTAAAGGAAATGCACTGGAAATCTTAGATGAATTTCATAATGAAGTTAACAAACTCAGTCTAGAAGTTGCTAATGTTATAATAACAGACAATAAAAATCTTAATCTAGATATAACTGTTTTAAACAAAAAAATTAATGAACTTGAAACCATTACAGAATTAGATAATGAGACTAGATTAATTGTTCTTAAAAACATGGAGAAGTATCTAAAGATATTTGAAAAATCCCAAAAAATCCTTGAAGGAGATTTAGTATTAGATATTCCTCCTCTATTATTTTCATCACAAGCATCTCCTTTGGAAAAGTTGAAGGCCAATTTAAACCTTGGTAATATGTACATCCGTCACGGGATTAGACTTGCCTTTGCTTTGGGTTTGGCGTTCATGGCGACCCTAGTAACTAACTCATTCCATGCTTTCTGGATTACAATTACAATCTTTTTTGTTCTCAAACCGGATATTTCCAGTTCTTTTAATGAAATGATTGTTAGAGTACTAGCCACCATTGTAGGAGTAATCTTAGCCATAATTATTAGCGGAATTTTAGTCGGTTTAGGCTTCCCCATAATCATTTACGGGGTTATTGTTTTAACGTTAGCTGTAATGTGCGCATATAAGAATGGTTATATTTTCTTGATAGCATTAACTATGTTCTTAATTTTCCTCTTAGCAATCCTACAACCAGGAAATATCCTTGCCTCGGGATTAGCACGTTTTGTTGATATAATAATCGGATCAGCTATAGCCTTTGCAGTTGGATACTTTATTTTACCAAGCAGATTGAAAGTGGACTTGAAGCTGCAAGTAATTAAAAGAGTTGCATCCAATTCTGATTACATTAACAATGCAATCATACCTGCATTTGAAAGCACTGCAAACAAAAAGAAAATAACTTTAGCTATCAGTGAAATGTTGCTTAGTCACAATAATCTTAAAGCTGGTATAAATAAAGTTATGAGCTCATTTGACGATGCTGGAGAAGATATTAAAGTTTTGGATTCAATCGCAGAGGCAAATGATAGGCTTTCACGAGATCTATCTGCATTAGTAAACAAAATAAATACTTCAAAAGATATTCATCCGATTTGGGAACCTACCACTATTAAAATAGAACAGGTTCTAACGGATTTAAAAAACACAATAGAAAATGATACTAATCTACTGCCTATACCAGATTCAGGATTGATATCATCCGAAATTGAAGAAATAAAAATTAAATCAGATGATATGGATTCAAAAATTATTTTTGAATACTTAAAATGGATTATATCAGATACCAATGGGTTATATGATTCAATAAAGAATGCTAAAGATAATGGAATCTTTAAGAAATATAAAAATTTATGATTAATACCTTATTTAAAAAAATTAAAATATCAAAGATAATATCCAACTATCTTGCTTATACTGTCATATCCATAAGTCGCTTCAATGAACTTGATTTGGTTAACACTATAAAGGTGAGGGTGTTCCTCCTAAGAAGAATATTTTTTTTTACTATTTTAATTATTGATACTCAGACTATACACTTCTTATTGTGGATATTAATGTCCACATATCACTCTAAACTCCAAACAAAAATGTCCTATTTATATAAGCAGAATCCACCAACTATTTTATTTCTTTTTTTTGATGACTACTGGAGTAATAAATATAATTAATAAAATTAATGCATACGCTACATTACTCAATATTGGTGTAAAAAAAGCTAATCCTATTGCAATTATTGAGGCAATGGGAATAGCTAAATTTCTATATGTAATAATTGAAATAGTTCTGGATGTTATATCTTTTCTGAGGAGATATTTATGGTTTTTTGCATATGCCCAGATAAAATAGAGTATAATGCCTGAAATAAGCATATTGAAGTGGAAAAATAAAACTCCGATAGTAGTGTCTCCGTATTCAGTCCAAATTGATGTGACAAATGGAACAAGTACAATAAATGCTAGGAATACTATATTAATCCACCAAAGATTCTGATCAGCGTATTCTAAATTTTTAAACTGTCTATTATGAATATTTAGTAAAATCGCTAATAGAAAGAAAGCCAGAAAATATCCTACAAATTTAGGTAATAAACTATCCAAATAAGCGATAATAGCTACATTAGAATGTGGTAATGCAGGAACAACTAAATCCAAAACCAAAAGTGTGATAGCAACTGCAAAAACAGCATCAACAAAACTTTCCAGGCGATTCTTATCCCTAAGCTCAAGTTCAGCACGACTTTTTAGATCTTTATCTTGCTCAACACGAGTTTTAAGATTTACATCAACATCAGATGATGATTTAGACATATATAATAATATTATATTCGAAAATATTTATAATTTCTGAATTACAACTTTAAAAGAAAAAACCTAGCACCGTAAAGAAGGAAAAAACAAATCTCTTCATTTAATTTTTCCATTTTAAGGCTATGGGTTAACATAAATTACAAACTTATCTCTTATTTTTGGTTACTTCCACTTATTCTTCTGGCATAAATGTTAGATAACGGAGATGCTGTCAATCCATGGGTAAACACACTTAAAAGCACAGTGACGAAAACAACTGTAATGAATGTAGTATCACCAGGGAATACTTTTAATTCTTCTAAAGCTAAAAGGGCCAGCACTATAGATGCTAAACCTCTGGGACCAAACCAACCAATAAATAATACAGTGTCCTTGCCTAGTTTAGTACCTATCAATGATATGGCTACTGGTAGCATTCGGATTACTGTCAAACTTAAAATTGCGTAGAGGAGTATCTGCCATGTTATATTAAAGAGCAGGGGAAGAACTACAATTCCTAATAGGAAAAACACTCCTAAGTTTAATAATTGTCCTTCTGTTTCGGAGAAATCTATTAGGATTTTACCAGCGTCTTTAACAATATATCCTAGTGCTAAACCGCCAATAAAGGCAGCTATAAATCCACTTCCACCTATTCCATCTGCTATCAGAAATGTAAGTATAGCCATTGCCAAAAATGCTATTCTCTGGTACTCTGAAGTAAGCCATTCTTTGTCTCGGGCTTTTATAACCAACCAACCACCTGCAAGTCCAACAACTAAACCTACTAATATTCCAAAACCAATCTGTTGGAAAGCAACTTGGATAAAATATATTGAAGGTTTAAAGGCTTCAGCAGCTAAACCAATGGCAACAAAAACAAGTAGGAAAGGAACTGAACCTCCATCGTTTAATCCGCTTTCAATTTCTATGGTACTGCGTATCCTTTCTGGTACGTTTTTATTTTGAACTACTATCTGTCCTAATGCTGCATCAGTCGGTGCCAGAGCAGCGCCTATAATGCCCGCTACCCACCAGGGTATACCAGGGAATAATAAAGTCGCCATAATAACTCCTAAAATGATAGTAATGGGCAAACCTATGGTGAGTAATCTAGTGCTCAGTTTATTCTCAAGGGCTTTTAAACCTACACGGGAAGCATCACTGAAAAGAACCAGAACCAGAGCTATCTCTGCTATCAAAAAAATTAGAGTAGAATATGGAGGTTTGGTTACATCCACATATCCAGTAACCAACCATCCAATCAACATCCCAGCAACAATAAATATCATCTGAAAACTAATTGGCAGCTTACCAATTAAACTAGAAAAAATCGCCACTACAAACAGTATTATGAAAAAGACAAGAAGTTCATACACTAAAACACCCCTTATGAAAATTATATCTTTTTATGATTAATATTGAAAATATTATTTAAATTAATTTCCATTTCTTTTTATTAATTTTTGTTCTCATGTGCACTCTAACTCAATGGGGATATAATCTAGATTCATAAATTTAATTCCACGATAATATATGGAGTTGATGAATATATGAGGGTGAGTGAAGGAGTACCTAACGGAAGGATAGCAGAGTTGTATAATCCTGATATGTTCCAGGAACATGAAGAAGTCATTGTATTTACTCGGGACGAATTCAATCGCTTTTACACTTCTATGCGGCGACAAATAGACTATATTGATGAAATAGATTTATATTTTGATAGAAGTGAAGAATGGAAGTTAATTGGATATTGGCCGAAAATATTGGAGAGAGTACACATCTTAGATGTGAATATGGATTCAATATTAAAACAAGAACCAATACAATGCTATCTAGATGCATCATTATATAACACTATTGGAAGTTCGATTAAAAACGTTGAAGTATCTAAAAGAAAGGTATCAGTACAACTAAATCTTCCAATTGACCTTTAGAAGACTACTTATGGTAACCATTCATATTAAATATAGTGATAAAAATGAAATGTTCCGTTTTCGCACCATCCCATATTACAGGATTTTTTGAAATTATCGACCATCAAGAACCTTTAAAGAGAGGATCATGTGGTGCGGGTGTAGCTATGGATAAAGGAGTAATCACTCACCTCCAGATTGTTGATAAAGATTCTGATGTTAATCCGGAAATTATTGTAAGAATTAATGGTCATGAAGATACTAAAAATTCTTCCATAACATTTAAAACCCTTGAGTTGATGGAAAGGGATTTTGCAATCAGTAAACTTCTGGAAGACAAGGCACTAATAGTTGATCACGAAGTTGAAGTACCAATTGGTGCAGGATATGGTATTTCAGCTGCTTGTGCTCTTGGAACTGCCTTGGCAACAGCCAAGATCCTTGAACTGGATATAACCTTTAATACGGCTGCAGCCATGGCTCATCTTGCTGAGATTGAGATGAAAAGTGGGCTTGGAGATGTGATTGCCGAGGTTAGTGGAGGTATAACATTAAGACTTAAGGAAGGTGCTCCAGGTATCGCTGTTACTGATAAAATGATCCTAGGCGAAGATCTTTTCGTGATCTCTAAAAGTCTTGGTGGAATTGAAACATCAGAAATAATCGGAGACCCTATCCACAAAAAAAGAATCAACAGTACAGGAAGAAACATGTTAAATGAACTTTTGAAGAAACCTGATCCGGAAACATTCTTGAAACTATCAAAAAGATTTTCCTTGGAAACAGGATTTTTAAGCAATGATGTTCTAGACATAATAAATATCCTAGAAGATGAAACTATCGGTGCATCAATGGCAATGCTTGGGAATACTGCATTTGCACTGTCTAAAACTCCCGATACCACAATTGAAAAAGTTATAATTTCTCGAATTGATTCTTATGGCTGCAGATTTCTATAATAATATTCAAAAATAAATCTCTAATATTAGATCAATCTCATTTTATTAGGGAATTAATTTAACATTAATTTAAAAACTAACTAGTATTTCTCTAATGAAACATCTTCTACAGTATATTTCAATCCGTCATGTTCCAGTTTCCTTATCAGACTCTTAGTCATTTTCCCAACAGCAAATACAAGTACATTAAGACCTCTTTTAGCAGCCGCTACACTTGCATCTGGAGTGGCGAATTCAAAATCTGTTTTTATTCCCAGTTTAGTTGTAATTGCTCTTGAAACAGTGCCCATTATTCCTACTCTGTCAAATCCTCTGTAGTATATTTCCATGATCCTTTCAGTATCACAAGCCTTTGATCCGCCCTCGTTGATAGTTGGAACCTGTATTACAACAACATATCCTGGTTTTAGTTGTATTGTACCGCCGAGTTTTACCAATGCCACATCGTCTCCAGCAGTAGCTGTTTTTAAGACCTTTGCATAGGCAGATTTTTCTTCTTTACCTGCGTAGAGTGTACCTTTTTCCATTTCAAGCCATACAGTTTCGCCAGATATCATATTCTCCCTTGCTATAGCGGGCCAAACTGATTTGTAGGTGTTCATGGTGTCAAGAACATTGTCGGCATATTTTCTGAGGTTTACGGCTTCGGTCTTCACCTTTTCAATGCCTCGTTTTGTTATTTTATATTTTGCATTACCCATACCAGTTTCAACAAAACCGTCATCAACTAGACTTTTTATATTCTCAGAAACAGCCTGAACAGTTATACCCAGTTTTTTAGCTATGTCCTTCTGTCTGAGATGGGGTTGTTCCCGTGCTATCTCTGCTAGTATCTGAAATCTTGTGAGTTCGCCTTTTTTCTTGAAAACCTTCATAAGTAATCCCCATTTATAATTTTATTCTAAATTAACCCCTTCAAACTTTCATCTAATAGGGTTAAAAATTTACTAGTACTGCCTTCAGGGATATAAGCTCCGCAAGCGACGGAATGTCCTCCTCCACTTCCACCAACTTTCTCAGCAACCTTTCTTATTAAATTTCCGAAGTGAATACCATCGTAGGCAAGTAGCCGTGAACATCGCAGTGATACTTTTATTCCTTCCTTATTATCTCCTATTGGCGTAAAACCTATTATTGGTTTTTTCCAATCTCCATAACTCAATATCATCCCAGCAATGGTTCCTATTACTTCACTCTTTATTTCAGAACCTTCAAAGTATTGTAAGTTGTTAAGGGGAATGATCCTGTCGTCTCCTCTAATCCATTCCATTTTTTTAGCAAGGTAACGTCGATGTTCAAGTGCTAGATGTTCCATTGCATCAAGTCCGGCCCCTCTATCTCCTTTCAATACATTTAATGCGACTTTATGGTGGCTGTGTCTGCCACAGGCATTTACAGCAGTTGAGAATTCGCTTGCATCCCTGAGTGGTGAGTACTTTTCTTCCATTAAGAACTCGTAAGAATCCCCTGAAATTAGTTTTGGTACGTATTTAACGTATCGAGATGGAACTTCACGGCTCAGCATTCTAACCAGTTCAGAAAATAATCTACTTTTCTCTTCAATACTCAAATCACATAGTGATCTATGTTTCCTCCCATTTTTAGAGGGAATATCAAGTTTGTTTAAAAGTAAAAGGCATTCTGTTTTGTTATTTGTTATTGGAAGATTGACATCTCCAAAATATGATAATGCAACAAAAATCGGTCTTGTCTGTCTACCATAGATTGCTAAATCGTATTTAGATTCAACTAAGTTGTTCTGAATGCTTTCGCTCAGGATTCCATTGTTCAATCCCACCATCTTCCCTGAAAAACTGTTCTGCATATCTCCAACAGCACTCAAAACTCCCATCCAGCTTAGATCATGATATCCGAATGTTCTTGCCAGGAGGTATGTCATGCCACCCCCTGAAATTTCGTAAGAACCATCTATATTATGGAAATGGGGGTTCAACTCCACAAGTTTCCCGTTAACGGATTGTTCTATTTTCCTAACAGGTGGATGATGGTCTAAGATCAGGGTCTTTGATGATGATGTACAAAATTTATTCATATCCTGTCCTGAGCCAAGATCGGTGAATATGGTAAGTTCATTTTCAGATTCTAGGTCTTCGATTTTATCTAGACTTATAAATTCTATTTCATGATCCTTTTCAAGCCTGTCGAGCATTGAAGAAAGGATAGCACCGGCGGTTACTCCATCACAATCTATATGGGTGTAAATTTTAATGTCTTCAGACTTATTAACCAGTTCTTGTGCCCTTTTAAACAACAAGTTCATTGAATTATGAGATTTAAGCATTTTAACTCCTTTGAAGATATTAAAAATTTTATTAAAATTATTATCTATTTGTTTCTGGCACCATTGATCAGCTTGCTTATTTTAATCAGGATCTCTCTCTTGGGTATGGTTTTATCAACCCTTACCCTTCCAGAAATTTCCCACCAAGATCTTGGATATGATTTATTTTTTTCTACTTCCGGATTTAAACCGAGTTTATTTGCTGCTTTGGATATTTCTCTAAGTTTCGGAGAATCCACAGCATCATCCAGGGGAATTTTTCTTCCTTCATGTTTGCTTTTTTTCGAATCGATATAAACCGGCCATATTACTGCTTTCATATTCCTCTCACCTTGAGATACTAATTTATTTTGGTTTTTTATCTTCTATTAATTTCTAATTCTTTAAATTTTATCATTAAAATTTCTAGCATAGCTTTAACAGTGTATTGTTCAGGTATTAAAACGGGGATACAATGTTCTGTCAGGGATTGGGCAGTTACAGGACCAATTGCGGCTACAATAACTTCCCCATTTCTGAGAACTTTTAATAATTCTTCTTTTTTATCATAATTGACCATTTTAAACAGGTTTTGAACTGTTAATGTGCTTGTAAATGTAACAGCATCTATTTTTTTGTTGATTATACTAGTTATTAGTGCTTGGACTTTATCTTTATTTTCCGGAAGTCCGGATCTGTATGCCTCTGCAGCAATTACATTTGCACCCATTTTTTTCAGACCATCCGGAAGCATATCTCTGGCAGCTATAGTTCTGGGAAGTCCAATTTTTTTATTATTAAGTTTTAATCCCTTAAAAATTTCAAGAAGCCCTTCTGCTGTGTAATCTTTCGCAACCATATCTGCTTTAATTCCATAGTCTTCCAGGAACTTTCCTGTTCGGGGGCCTATTACAGCTATTTGACAATTTGGATTTAACCTGTCCTTAAGATCTTTGCAGTGTTTAAATATTGATATTATTCCTGTAGGTGATGTTAATATTAACCAATCAAGTTCTCCTGCCATTTCACATAAGTCTAGAAGTGATTGAGTGTTTGAAACTTGGAGTTCCAGTGTTGGTGCAACCAGTGCAATTCCACCGTGTTGTTTAACAATTTCAACTGCTTCATCAACTCTTTCTGCTGGTCTTGTTATACCAATTACTTTTCCCTCAAATTCATTACCCTTCATTTTTTTCATCCATTGATTTCAGCCTTCTTAAGCATAGCTTCCTTTAAAACATCAACTACTTGCCCCACAATTACAATGGCAGGGGTGTTTATATCATTATTTGTTATGTCTTCGAGTGTGCCAGTTATTATCTTTTGATCCGACATTGTACCGTTTTCAATTACACAAACAGGGGTTTTAGGATCTTTGTATTTTATTATCTCCTTGATGTTTTCTTTTAATAGACCAACACCCATAAGAATCACAAGGGTATCTGAATTAAAATTCCATTTAACTTGTTTATCTGGTTTTGTGGGATCTTCATGTCCAGTGACAACTGTTAGTGAAGTTGCAACCCCTCTGTGTGTTACAGGGAGTCCTGCTGATGTTGGAACCCCAATAGCGGATGTTATTCCGGGTATGAATTCTACGTTTATACCATTTTCTAAAAGGGTAAGCATTTCTTCACCACCTCGACCGAATACAAAAGGGTCTCCTCCCTTTAATCTTACAACAACATCGTGGGTTTTCGCTTGATCAACAAGGATCTGATTTATTTCATCCTGTTTTTTGTAATGTTCTCCTGCTTTTTTTCCAACGTAGATAAGATTTGCATCCTTTGTATAATCCAGTATTTCTTCATTTGCGAGTCTGTCGTATACAACAACGTCGGCTTTTTTCAGGGCTTTAATAGCTTTAACTGTAATGAGATCGGGATCTCCAGGTCCCGCACCTACTAAATATACTACCATTTGTTTCACCTTGATTTTTTTTAATATCGGTAAATATTAATAATATATAAATCTAAATCCAGTTAATAGCGGCATAAAATGTTGATTAGAGATTTTAATCCCTATTATATATCTTAGAATGGAATTCAGATATTTTTCTTCTTATCGGAGTTATGGTTTAAATCTTTATTTAACCATTCCTTTAAAAAATTTCAAACCATCATCAGATCCTAAAATAGTTTCTGAAGCCCTTTCAGGATGGGGCATAACTGCACATACCAATCCTTCTTCGTCGCATACACCAGTTATGGCTTCCATTGATCCGTTTGGATTCTCTGATTCAAATGATAGTACAATCTGATCATTTTCACGCAGTCGGTTAAGGTCTTCTGTATAGTAACGGCCTTCTGCATGGGCTATTGGCATTCTTATTATTTCATTTTTTTTATACATGCTTGTGAATGGTGTTCTACTGCTATTGACCTTCAGTTCTGTCCATTTGCAGATGAATTTGGCGTTCTGATTTTCGGTGAATACTCCTGGTACCAGGCCAACCTCGGCAAGTATTTGTGCCCCGTTACATATTCCAAGAACAGGTTTACCTTCCTTTACACAGTCTTTAATTCCATTTATAACGGGGGTGATTGCTGCTATCGCTCCTGCCCTTAAGTAATCTCCGTAGGAGAAACCTCCAGGAATTACTACTGCTTCAAAATCGGAGAGATCCCTTTTACTCCACCAAATGTAATTTGGTTCAGCCCCAGCCAGTTCTAACGCATGGAAAACATCCCTGTCGCAATTGGATCCTGGGAATCGTATTATCCCGACTTTCATATTTTATTCCTCTTTTGGAGAGATTTTTATTTGGTAATCGTGGATCACTGGGTTGCAAAGTAGTCTCTGGCACATTTCATCCACTTCCTCCTTTACAAGTCCTGTGTCCTGCCCTTCAATTGAGAACTTGATCACATCAACTGTAGATGTATTTTCAACTTGGTAGTCAAGTAAAGCTAAAGCCCTCTGTATTGTTGCAGCTTCAGGATTTAACATACCTTTTTTCAGACTTATTTTAACCTCTGCGTCATACTTCATTGCAATTCACCAATCCTTTTTTTTGGACATTAATTGAAATTAAGTTTACAATCCATTTATTTTTAATATGAATATTTGTTTGATTAAATTTTTTTTTAACTAGTTATTTTTTTTATAATTTGATTTAAAGTTCAATTTTCCATTTTTTAATGTCTTTTCCTGAAAGTATAAGGGATGCAACCTTCTCATAGGCATCCATAACACCGGAATCACCTTTTCTGAACAGATCCTTGTCTAAAACTTCACAAGTTTTTGAGTCCCAAAATCTGCATGTGTCAGGGCTTATCTCATCACCAAGTACTATATTACCCTGCGAATCAAATCCGTATTCCATTTTAAAATCTGGAAATAAAATATCTTTACTCAAAAGGAAATCCTTTAGTATACTATTGATTTTGAGGGTAATATCCCTTATCATATCGAGTTGTTCTTGATTTGCAAGGCCAAGGGCAATAGTAATGGAATCATTCAACATTGGGTCATGATATTCATCATTTTTATAATCCATCTGAATTACAGGTGGGTTTAATTCCTGTTTTGTTTTGAAAGGAAATTTTTTTAACAGACTCCCTGCTGCGATATTTCTGGTTATAACTTCCAATGGTAACATATCTAGCTTCTTACAAAGCATATAACCAGGTTCAATTAATTCAATATACTGAGTATTAATTCCAGCATTTTCAAGAACTTCAAAGAACTTTGAAGAAATCACAGAATTGTAAAAACCTTTTTTAACCAGTTTTTCAGTTTTAACCCCATCACCAGCCGTTATATCGTCTCTGAATTTAACAATAACTCGTTCAGGGTCGTCTGTTTTATATACATCCTTTGCTTTACCTGCGTATAAGAGATTTCCAATTTTTGGATTCATTTTAAACATCACCATTGAATTTTATTATCATTAACTTTTCTATAAAATTTTCATATTAACGTATATAAAAAATTCTTTAAATGGTTAATGAAAAATTGGTTACATTTTAAATATATTTTTGGGGCTTACTGCTTTTATTAAATATTACTAAGTTTTACTAGTTGATTTTATTTATTTAATGATTAGTATCTAGTAGTACATTTGCATTCATTAGTTATTAGAGGTTATACCTAAATTCAAAAAATATTAATTCTTTAAATTATAAATTAAACACTGTAACATCGAGTGATTTAGTACAATATGCGTGAAAAATCTATCTAAACTTAAGATAGGATATAAATAACTATGGATGTCCAGATTTACCTAAATAAATTAGGAAAATCTGACTAAACATTTAATTCACCTATTTCTGGGATTTTTTCCCAGATAACTGATAGGAAATAGGAGGGATAAAGTTATTGTGCTTAGATATTTAGAAGATGATGGCGAAGATGGTGTTGCAAGCAACATGTCATCGATTCATTACCATGATGTGATCATTATTGGAGGTGGGCTTACAGGACTCCGGGCAGCTCTTCAAGTATCAGATTCTGGCCTCAATGGTGCCGTAGTTTCAAAAGTTCATCCACTCAGATCCCATTCGGTTGCAGCTCAGGGAGGAATGAATGCATCACTAGGCAATGTCCCAGATGATGATGGTAATTCTGATAGCTGGGAAATGCATGCCTATGATACTGTTAAAGGGTCTGATTACCTTGCTGATCAGGATGCTGTTGAACATATGTGCCGTGAGGCAACAGCAACTGTGTACGAACTGGAA